>Ga0081539_10000383_pt1 | contig 95995 bp, 83 predicted proteins | sample TabmetS4T2R2_FD_71023 | JGI IMG/M metagenome (GOLD analysis project Ga0081539, IMG submission 71023) | Tabebuia heterophylla rhizosphere microbial communities from the University of Puerto Rico - S4T2R2 | ecosystem: Host-associated > Plants > Roots > Rhizosphere ... | reverse complement strand
CGCGGCAATCCAGCCGAGCGGCGGGCCCGGTTGCGTCGATGCAAATGGAGCAGTTACGCCGGGTATGCGGGTTTGAGGCGGCAATTTCCCTTTGTCGAAGAGCAAATGGTATTGGGCGAACTGAATGGAAGAAATGGGGTCAGATCTACACATTTGACATTGAAATGGAAGAAATGGGGTCAGATCTACACATTTGACATTGGGCTCACGAGGAGAACCCGCGCAGGTTACGGCCGGATCCATTCGCCGCGGGGTGGCGACGGGACGCGGCGGCGGGGGCGGTAAACCGGTTGTTTTGCGCCGGGGAGCAATTCCAAGGCGGCGAGCGATTCGAGGTCGAGGCGACCGGTAACGGGGAGCCCGACTTTGGATTGATACGCGCGCAAGGAAAATTCGAGGGCGGAATCGAATACGCCGTTAACCGGGCCGCGGTAGTAACCGCGGCGGGAGAGAGCGCGCTGCGCGGACAAGACGAGGTTGTGTTGCACTTCAGGCGGGGCATTGGCGTAGGGCGTGTCAGCAAAGAGGCCGCCCGGTTGGGTCGGGCCGCCGGGAACATTTGGCGGATAAGGTAATTGTCGATCTTGTCCGCCGGGGTAGGGACCACCCGGCGCGTATCGGGAAGGCGGCGCAGCTTCTTCTTCCTCCTCGGGTGCGGGAGTGCTGAACGGCGGTTCGCGCTGAGGTTCAGCAGGCGAATACGTGACGCTCGGTCCCGGCGACGGCGCGTTTGCCACCGGCGGCGCGGGCGGCGATGAACTCGTCGTCGGAACGCTGCGTAGCGCCTTCAACGTGTCGTTGTCCAACTCGCCCGTCACCTGCAAACCATTGCGAATCTGATACCGGCGAATCGCTGCGGTGGTATCCGCATTTTTTTCGCCGGTGATTTCTCCGTAATAAAACCCTTGGTCTTTGAGCGCCTGCTGCACCTCGGTGATGACTTCGTCGCCGCGCAGGATTCCGACCCAGGAACCCACCAGAATCACGATGGCGATTCGCACCCTCATGTCGATCTTACGCGATTTGACGCTGTAGTTTATCGGTTATTCGCCGGCGGCGGCGCCGCGGCCGTGGCGGCAAACGCGCGTTGCTGCTGGTCCTTCACTTCGCGATAGCGCAGAACGCCTTCGCTGATGGCCGCCGCGACCTGGTCGCGATATTCCGCGCTGGCCAACCGCGCGATCTCCTCCTTGTTCGTGAGAAACCCGCCCTCAATCAAAACGGCCGGATGCCGCACGTTCGCGATCACAAAAAACTGTTTCGCTTTTGTCCCGCGGTTGACTGATTGGGTGCGCACGACCAGCGCTTCCTGGACAAAGCCGGCCAGGCTTTGGCTTTCGACGTCCGGCGCCTGGGTGACGGCGGCGGCCCTTTGCAAAAACGGCAGCCACGAAACGAGCGGCGCGCCGACGGGTATCGGATGTTCGGGGTAATAGGTCTCGATGCCGCTCGATGAAACGGCTTTGCCGGCCTCGTTAAAGTGAATGCTGACAAGCACGCAATTCGGCACCCGATTGGTGAGCGCGGCGCGATCCGCCAGTGACACATAGGCGTCGCCGACGCGCGTCATGACGGTGGCCAGGCCCTGGGACTGGAGCAATCGGTCAAGCCGCTGGGCGATGTCGAGCGTGAGGTCTTTCTCCAGGATGCCGGCACACATTGCGCCGGAATCCTGCCCGCCGTGGCCGGGATCGAGCACGACCACGGAAAAAAGCTCGGCCTTGGGCGGAGGCGTTGGCGGCGGCGCGCTCGCGACTTGTGGTTTGGAACTCAATTGCCACCAGGCGAAGCAAACGATCATGAGCCCGAGCCCGAGCCAGGCCACAACGCTGCGCAAAGCGCGCCGGAGTCGAGAACTGCGTCCGAACATTTGTCGTCCCTTAATCCCTGATCAGTTCGCGCGTTTCTTTTTCCGATAACGTCCGATAGCGAATGGCGGTCGCGCCGTTGCGCTCCAGCACACCCGCTTCGATCGAATTGCCGGCCAACTGTTCCTGTCGATGTTGCCGGAACGCGGCGCGCTCGGGCGCTTCGCTGGTGTTGTCTTTGCCGAGAGTCATGTGACCAATGCTCCACGCATCCAAAGCGCGATTGAACGCCGTGTCCAATCCGTCGTCGACCGCCTGCTCATTTTTTAAAAACGATTCCATCAACTCGCTCGATTGCCGGGTCCCGCTGAGCACGGCAAAATCCTGACGCCGTTGCGCGGCCCTCGCGCCGTTGGTCGCAATCGCGCCGTCGTACTCGACCCGCAGAAAGAGATCGTTTTCCGGCTGCGCGCCGACCTCGGCAAAAAGCAGCCGCGCCAAAAAAGGCGGGCCATAGACCTGTTCGAACGCGGTTTTCATCACCGGGCTCAATGAATAATGCGCCAGCCGCCGCAGCGACACGTCCGCGGCCGAACGGGTGAAGCCTTCCGTGCTGGCCAGCTCGATCGCCGCCATCCGCAGCCGTTCGATGTCGCCAGGGTGCCCGATCGCGCCCATCGCGATGCGATCGTAAATCTCGAAAATTTTCTGGCGCGCCTGGCCGACGGTGAGAAAAAGAATGCCATCGCGATAACCGACGGCGGCAATCGGGCTGCCCGAGGCCAGCTGTGTCTCGATGTATTCGCGCCGGTTCGCGATCGCTTCGACCCAGCGATACGGCTCCTCGATCATGCGACGGTTTCTTTGAACACCGCCGCCACTTTTTCTTCCGGCAAAGTCGTGATCCCCTCGCGCGAGACGATTTTGATGAGCGGATAAATTTTCCCGCTCCGATCCACGCCGCCCGTCGCCGTGTCCGATTCCGCCGCGGTGTCGAGAGCGCGCAAGGCAATGGTCACCGCCTCGTCGGCGCCGAGTTGTTGCAGCGGTTTGGCGCCCCAATGGTTCGCGTAATGCAGAATGCCGCGCACCGCCAGCGAACCCGAGCCGGTCGCGGCGTAATCGGTCACCTCGAACTGTGCGCCCATCGCATCGTAAAAATAAAGCCGGCCGCCGCCGGAATTGGAATTGAAGTCGTAGGTCGCAAAAATCGGCACCACCATTCCCATCCCCTGCATGACGAAACCGAAATTGTCGCGCAACAGTTTCGAAAGGGCGCGCACTTTGCCGTCTACGCTCATCTCCTGCAATTGGGTGCGGCGAAAATATTGGAACGAATGCTCGAGCACGCGCGCCATTTCCCACGCCGTCGCTGGAACGCCGGCGATGGCCATGATCGAGTGTCGATCTATCTCGAGGACTTTATCGGCGCGGTCGTAGACGACAGTGTTCCCGGCCGTCGCGCGGCGATCGCCCGCCACCAGCACGCCGCCCGCGAATTTGAACGCGAGAATGGTGGTCGCTTCCGTCGGGACAAATGACTGCGGCCCGGCGACTACTTGTCGATCTTGCGGCAACGGCAGCAAGCCCTTGCGCCGCAGCAGCGCCGGGAAATCCTCCGTCGCGCCAGAAAACTTCTGGTCGAACGCCATGGGCAGCTTGTCCATTACTCCCCGGTGCGCTGGCGATAGCGCTTCGATTGGTTCGGGTCCACCTTGCGCATCTTCTTCAACAGATCTTTTGTGTCCGGCCGCGACACATCCGGCGAGCGCGGCCCGCCGCTATCGCCCGGTTTCGGCCCCCATGGAGCCGGCTCCATCGGTTTTTGGATGCGCTCAGGCATGCGGAAAAATTTTAGAAGCAAAGGCGGACAAAAGCAACTGTAGCGCCAGGCGTGTCGCCTGCGGTGAGCTCGGAATCCGCGGTCCACAGCCGCGCACATGCCGCTCCGATGGAGCTCATCATGAAACTATGGTGCCGTCTAGAAACATGCCGCGCCTCAGGCGCTCGAGCTCCGGAGGCGCGTACCGTTTATGGTTACTGGTGAAGTAGCCACACGAGACAAACATCCCGCGCCTCACGCCCTTCAGCTCCGGAGGAGCGCAACATTTATAGTTACCGGTGAAGTAGCCGCACCAGCTCCAATCGGAGCGGCATGTTTTTGGAGCGATAGAGGGCCTGCGCTTGCCAGGGCAAGCGGCCAATGCCAGAATCTGCCGCCATGAACCTGACGGCGTGCTGCATCGTGACGACGTTTTTGGCGTTATCATTCGTCACGCCGCTCGGCGCGCAAACGCCGACGCCCCCTCCGCCCAAATCTCCCGAGGCGAACCAGCTCGAAGTGCTGATGAAAAAAATCGACGAGCAAAATGCAAAGATCGACGCTTTATCACAGCAGATCCTGAAGTTGCAGCAGGAAATTGCGAAGAAGCCACCCGGCGTGATGATCGGCGAGAATACGCCGGAGAGCACGGCCAGTCCGTCTGCCGACGCGGCGGCCGCAGGCAACACTCACACCGTCGCGCGCGGCGAAACCCTCACCTCGATCGCGAAAATGTATCACGTCACCGTCGACGAGCTGCAGCGCATCAATCACATCGATAACCCGCTGAAGTTGCAGGCCGGACAGACAATTACCGTTCCAACCTCCCCGACTCCCACGCCCTCGTCTGCGACCTCGCCCTCGGCTTCGCCGTCGCCGTAAACTTTCCGGCGCTAGATCGACAATCGCTCGGCAAAGCCTCCCGGGTCCGAAAGCGCTGTCATCCTGAGCGAAGCGAAGGACCTCGCCTACGAAGTCTGGATCACCCTAAATGCGCAGCGTGATCTCATCAGCCTGTGAGAGGTTCCTCGCTTCGCTCGGAATGACCTCTTCGGTCGCGCGCGGCGATGTTTCCAGCAAGCTTTGCTCGCACAAGCGCGCGTATTTGCCGCCGCGCGCGATCAACTCCTCGTGCCGGCCGCGCTCGATGATGCGGCCGTGATCGAGCACCAGGATTTGGTCGGCGCCGACGATGGTCGAAAGCCGATGGGCGATCACGATCGACGTGCGGTTCGCCATCAAATGTTCGAGCGCTTCCTGGATCAACCGTTCCGTCGCGGTGTCGACGCTCGCGGTCGCTTCATCCAGAATCAGGATCGGCGGATCTTTCAACAGGGCGCGCGCAATACAAAGCCGCTGTTTTTCGCCGACGCTTAACTTCACGCCGCGTTCGCCCACGACGCTTTCGAGTTTCTTCGGCAGCGCCTCGATGAATGGGCGGGCATTGGCCGCGTCTACCGCCTGCCAAAGATCGACATCCTCTGCGTCGGGCCGCCCCATCAACAGATTCTCGCGAATCGTCCCGTTGAACAAAAAGCTCTCCTGCGTCACCACCCCGATCGCTTCGCGCAATGTTCGCAGGTCGTAATCGCGCAGCGGCTTTCCGTCGATCAGGATTTGGCCGTCAGTGAATTCGTAAAAGCGCACCAGCAGGTTCACGAGTGTCGATTTTCCGGCGCCGGTCTGCCCGACAAGCGCTATGGTTTCGCCCGGGCGCGCGTGAAATGAGACATCGCGCAGCGCGAGAATGTCCGCGCCGTAGCTAAAGCTCACGTTTTCGTAACGAATATCGCCGACGATAGCCTGCCTGTAGGAGAAGCTGATAGCTTCCCGTGTTTCTCGGTCTCCAAGAGGAGGGAAGCTGACAGCTTCCCCTACAGAATTGTCGATCTTGCGCAGGCCGGGCTCGACTGGTTCGTCCATGATCTCGAAGACGCGTTCCCCGGCGGCGCGTCCGGCCTGAAGGAGTTGATTGAGCTGATGCAGCTTCCCAACCGGTTCGTACAAATAACCGGTGAGGAGAAGAAACGCGCCGAGATCGCCCAGTTGCATCTCGCCGTTGAGAACCGCGCGCGTCCCGACCAACACGGTGACGATGACGCCGAGCGCGCCGATCAAATACATCGAGGGATTGTAAACCGCCCAGACTTTCATCACGACGAGCGTGGCGCGGCGCAACTGGTCACTCACGCGATTGAACCGCCGATGTTCGTCTTCCTCGCGGGCGAAGCTGCGAATTTGCCGGATGCCGGAAAGATTATCGTGCAGCAACGCGTTCATGGCCGAGGCGGCGCGGCGTTGCAATCGATACCGGCGATGCGCGGTGAGCGTGTACCAAAGCGCGCCCGCCGCCAGAAACGGCACCGGACTGAGCGCGAACAGCGTCAGCTTGAAACTGACGTAGCACATCATCGCGAACACGATCGTCATTTGCAGCAGCGCGACGAGCCCCTGTTCCACGCCGTCGATCAGGACGCGCTCCACCGCCGTCACGTCTTCGAGCAATCGCGTCATGAGGTCGCCGGTCGCGCGGTTGTCGAACCAGCGCAGCGGCAGCAACTGGATGTGCGAGTAAAGATCGCTCCGCAGATCGAAAATGACGCGCTGCTCGAAAGTGTTGTTGAGAATGAGACGCAGCGAATTGAGCCCGTTTTGGAGCAAAACCGCCAGCACCGCCAGCAAGATCAGCGGCAGCAGTTTTTCCGGGTGATGCTGGCGAATAACGATGTCGAGGACCTGTTTGGTCACGACCGGAAAGACGACCACCATGAGCGTGCCGAGAATGGCGCAGGCCAGCATCCCAAGCGCGATGAGCGGATAGCGCTTCAAATAAGCAAAGACGCGCCAGATCGTTTTCATTTTTGATGAAGTTCGATGCTACGGCCGGGCGCGCAACCGCAGAGGAGCGTCTTCTTACTCATGCTCCTGCTCGATACCTGCTCTCCCTCTCGATCAGGAGCAGGAGCATGAGCAAGAGTAAGAGATGGAACTACACCCGGTTCCCCGAATGTTTATGTCGATCTTTGAAGGTGAGCTCGGCGACACCGGATTTGTCGAGCTCGCCGAGGCCTTCGGCGATCATGCGCTCGTATTGTTCTTTGGTCGCGCGAGCCAGCGGTAGGTCGAGTCCGAGGTCGCGCCCGAGCTGCAAAGCGATCCCGCTGTCCTTGGCGGCGTGCGCCGCGGAAAAGAAACAACTGTGCTCGCGGTTTTGCATGTCTTCGCCATCGGTCTCGAGCACGCGTGAGTTCGCGCCGGTTTGGGCGAAAACTTCGCGCAACATCGTGAGATCGAGCCCGAGCGCCGCGCCGAGCGCGAGTCCTTCGGCCAGACCGGCGGTGTTGATGTTCATCACCATGTTAACGAGCGCTTTCACTTTGGCCGCTTCGCCCGCCTTGCCGATGAACCGGATTTGCGCGGCCAGCTCTTTCAGCACCGGCTCGGCTTTGCGAAACGCGGGTTCATGTCCGCCGCACATCAAATAAAGCTTGCCCTCGCGCGCCTGGGTGATGCTCGAGGCCATACATGCTTCCAGCGTTTGCGCGCCCGCTTTCTCGCCCAGCTTTTCAAGATCGACATGCACCCGCGGGGAGATGGTCGCGCAGTTGACGAAAAGTTTGCCGCGCGCGTTGAGCAACAGGTTGTCGCCGGAAGCGGAAAAAATCTCGCGCATGGCGTTGTCGTCGGTCACGACCGTAAAGACGATGTCCGACTCGGCGGTCACTTCCGACAAATGTTGCGCGGCCGCGCAGCCCAGCTCGGTCGCCAGCGCCGTGGCCGCGGCCCGATTCGTGTCGTAAACGGCGGTCACGTGATGACCGCGATCCTTTAACCGGCGCGCCATGTTCGCGCCCATCCGACCGACTCCGACAAAACCAATGTTCATACCGTGTCGTTTTGCTCGAGCGCTAGCGCTTTTTCAAGTCAGCGGCATCGCTCCGCGCAATTTGCTTTCTCCCGGAGACAACGCGACGGAATCGTTCGGGAAAAAATGTGTCGGGATAATGCGAGGCGGCGGGCCGGCCCTCGGTCAATCTTTCCGCATCAACCGTGTAGAGCAGCGAGATCATACACATTTCGTTCCCGCTCTTGAGGCCAAATCGAATCGGTTTGGGCGGCTGATGCGGATTACGTGGGTTCGCGCTGGAGTTGTCAAAACGCGCCTCCAACCGGATGCGTGTGCCCGCGGGCAGCCGCAGCGGCGTCTTCAACATATAGAGCGTTTGCCAGCGAAAATCCCAGTCGCTTATCCGAATGATGGGAATTTTCGAACCGTCAGGCAACGTGGCGGCCGCGGCGATTTCGCGACCGACCAAATGCATGTGGGGAAAGATTTGCACGACACTGATGTCGCCGGGCACATCTTCTTCCGCCCAAAAGACCACGTTCGCTTCGCCGGGTCGAATGTTTAGCACGCGCGGCGAGACGATCACGGGCAAACAGCGCAGCCGTTTATCGACCGGCTTATCGCAAAAGTAGAGCGCGACCCGCGACCGATCGATTTCCTCTTTGCCCGTGGGATGATAATGCACCTGAATCACGAGGTCGGCGCCCTTGGGCAAAAAATAACCGATCCCATCCGGCAACGGCGGTGCGAACATCCCCGGCTCCCATTGCCCAAACTCGCTGGCCGGCGGAAATTCCGGAAAGCCGATCCCGGCAAAACCCGGCCCGGGCGCCGCGGCATCGAGTCGGCGCGCCATCCCGGAGGTGTCGCTAAAGACAGCGACATGATGGACTGCCTTGCTTCCCGGAGAGACATCGGCCAGCCGCACGTAGCGGTCCTCGAGATAATTCGTCGGCATGACAAACCAGCGCCATAAGTCGGGACCCTCCGCGGCAACATGAAACGCTTCCGCCGGTTGAAGAATTACGTCCGGCGGGCCATTGCGCCACTCCGGTGGAGGCGTCGGGGGCGGCGGCGCCTTGGCCCGGTCTCCCTCACGGCAGCCTTCGGCCAACCATTGTTCGAGCATTCCTTTCTCCTCGTTGGTCAACGAGAAGTCGCCGGCGAATGCAAGCGAGCAGCGATCAGCCCGCCACGGCGGCATCAACCCGCGACTGACCGCTTGCGCGATGCGGCGTGCTCGCTTTTTCACGTCGCCAAAGCTGCCGAGCGCGAAGGGAGCGACGCCCGCAACGTAATGACAGCGGGCGCATTTGCCGTAGATAATTGGCGCGATCTGGTTGTTGAACTCGAGCTCGCCCTTCGGCGCGGGACGATAGGGCGGTTCGCGATCAGCCACGGTGTCGAATACTTCACTGAGCAATTGGCTCTGGTAGCGCGGCTCGTTTAGCGGCCCGGTAAAATCCTCTCGAATCCGCTGCATTGACGCATGCCTGTAAACAAACGCGGCCGCCGCTGCGATCGCAACGAGCGCGCCGAGCCCGATCCAGCGCCGCACCACCATCACCTGATTGGTTCAAGCAAGCAGCCCACGCCCGGCACGATTGCGCGTTTCGGTTTGCTGCCCGCGACGATGGCCTCGAGCGCGTCTCTCAAGTCGTGTTCCTGCGCCGCCGGCCGTCGCTCACCGATGTCGGCATAGAGGTCATCGATTCGACCACGATAAAGAATTCGTCCGCGGGAATCGAACACCGCTGCTTCCGGCGCAACTTTGACGCCCGCTTTCGTGGCCAATTGACGATCCGCATCGATCACGAACGGAAAACCGATCCGATACTCCTGCGTGTGTCGTCGCGCTTCCGCCTCGGTGAAGCCGGCATCCTCGTACGCGGCGATAAAACCAAATCCGCGCCCGCCGTAATCACCAGCGAGTCGATTCATTTCCGGCGCATACGAATTGCAGATCGGGCAGTCGTGCAAAATGAAAAAAACCACCGTTGCCCGGTGCGCGTGCCAATTGATTTCCGCCGCCGCCGCGGACCGGGCCGTCGTCGCTCCGATGCCGACTGCCACCGCCATTAAGCCAAGGCAAAGCAACTTCATGGACCTGCGGGCGACACCTCCGGGAGCGCGCCGCCTCATTTCCCAGCCTTGCCGGCGAAGAACGGATTGTGTTTTTTCTCCTCCGCTACCGTGGTGACCGGTCCGTGACCGGGACAGATGATTGTTTCATCCGGCAACGTCAGGATTTTCTCGAGATTATTTCGCACCGCGTTTTCGTAGGAGACATTGCCGCCCCCCATCGAGCCTGCGAACAGCGAATCGCCCACGATTGCGACAGGCCGCGCCAGACCCGTGGCGACAAATGTCATTCCACCGGGCGAATGTCCCCAGGTCAGTCGCGTTTCGATGTCGATCCCCTGCTCGCGACGACTGTCGGAGTTGCCGAGGCGAAAACGTTTGCCTTCCTCAATCGGCTCCGCGCCCGGCACCGGTTCCCGCGCCGGCGCAAAAACGTGAGCGCCGGTTTTTTCGCGCAGCCGCGGCAAATCCGCGACGTGATCGGGATGCGCGTGGGTAAGCAAAATGAGTTTGATGCGGAGATTTTCCCGTGTCGCGCGGCGCAGCATCTCAGTGCAATCGGCGCCCGTATCGAATGCGGCCGCATCTTTCGACTCGGGGTCCCAGAGCAAATAGGCGTTTACCGCCATGCCGCTGTAGTCGGTGCTAAACCAGGCCAGCCCGTCGAAGTTTTCGAGCTTGTCAGGTTTCCATTTGCCGGCCGCCAGCTCGATCAATGCTTCCGCGTCGAGTTCCAGCGCCGGCGCGACTTTGCGCAGCGCCTCATTGTCGATCTTACCGGCGCGCAGATCGGCGATTTGGTTCGGCTCCAATCCGCATTTGGCCGCCAGTTCGCTGTCGGAAATCCGCAATCCATGCTGCGCCTTGCCAACGACGTCGCCGACATTGTCCTCTAATGGAATAGCCATGTTTGCCGTGCCAGACCGAGCTTCGCTAGGAGCGCCATGTTTATAGCCTTACGTCGCACATCGGCCAAGCTCCATCGGAGCCGCACGTGCGCGAATCGGTACTCTTCCGCGTCGCTTTGCCTAAAAATGCGTTGTCGGGATGAGCGAACCTTCCGTCCGCAGATCGGCAATGGAATGATACGCAATTTCGCCGACGCGACGACTCACTTCTTCGGGCGAGAAAACCTGGCCGGTCTCCTTTTCAATCGAAGTCATCGTCACGTCGGTGATGCCGCACGGCACGATATGGTCGAATGGGGCGAGATCGCCGCACACGTTCAGCGCGAATCCGTGCATGGTGATCCAATGCCGCACGCCGACGCCGATGGACGCGATCTTGCGGTTGTCGATCCAGACACCGGTCAAACCCGGTCGCGTTTTGGCGCGCAGTTCGAAAATGGCGAGCGCCTTGATTAACACATCTTCGAGCCAGCGCAGGTAACGGTGCAGGTCTTGCCCGCACCGGCGAAGATCGACAATCGGATAGCCCATCAGTTGCCCGGGGCCATGGTAAGTCGCCTGTCCGCCGCGATTGATCGTGAAAAGCGGATGCGGCAAAGCCGCCGCATCGACCAGGCTGGATTGATCCGGCGTTTTGCCGATCGTGTAAACGGGTTCGTGCTCGAGCAAAAGCAATTCATCGGCGGCACTTCGGTCTTCGCGTTTCCTGGCGACGATTTCTTCCTGCAAGGCCAGCGCGTCGGCAAAATTCATCCGGCCCAGCCAGCGCCATTCCAATCCCGGTCTCATAAAACTTTTGCCGACGGAATTCCACGCGCCGCGCTTTCCTGCGCTCGCAAATGCGTTAGTCCAATGGCCAGCGCGTCGGCCGCGTCCGCTTCCGGCGTCTCGGTCAGCCCCAAAAGAGCGCGCACCATGAAACCCACCTGGTGCTTGCCCGCGCCGCCGCGGCCGACCGTCGCCTGTTTGATGCGCGTCGGCGCGTATTCAAAGATGGGCAATCCGTTTTGCGCCGCCGCCAGGATCGCGGCGCCCCGCGCGGCGCCGAGCAAAATCGCGGTCTTGTAACTTTGCACGTAGATGACCGATTCGAGGGCGCAACAATCCGGTTGATGCTCGCGAATCAAATCGCCCAGCCGATCGCGGATTGCCACGAGACAGGCCGAGGAGAGCAGCGAGCTGCGGTTATGGATCGTGCCGAAATAAATTGCGCGCGGTTTCCCATTGTTTCCATCGATAATGGCGACGCCGGTGTTGCGCAACGAAGCATCGATCGCCAGCACTCGCATAATTCGCAGCGGCCGTGCGCCGCCATTACCGGCCCACTGTAAGATCGACATCCGCGCATTCAACATCGAAGCGTGGCCCGGCACCACCGGCATGTTTGGTGCTTGATTGCAGCCGGGCGCGCAACCCCACCGATGAAATCACGACTTCTGCCCGGCGCCACTCTTGTCTTTGGCTCCGGCGCCTGCGCGCTGCTTTATCAAACCACCTGGCTGCGCGAATTTCGGCTCATCTTCGGCAGTTCCACGGCCGCGACTGCGGCGGTGGTTGGGATTTTCATGGGCGGCCTCGGAATGGGCAGCGCTTTACTCGGTCGTCGCGCTGAGACGACAGCGCGTCCACTCGCCTTTTACGCTCGACTCGAATTCGGCATCGCGGCCAGCGCGGCGGCGACGCCGATGCTGATCCTGCTGGTGCGGACCCTTTACATCGCCTGTGGCGGAACACTCGCCTTGGGGACAGTTCTCGGCACCGGCCTGCGTCTCTTCCTCGCCGCGCTCGTGCTCGCCATTCCAACCACGTTGATGGGCGGAACACTTCCCGCCATGGCGCGATTCGCCGTCCATGCCGCGGACGAAAACCGACGCGGGCTCGCGTTGCTTTACGGAATGAACACGCTGGGCGCCGTCGCCGGCGCGCTCAGTGGAACGTTTTTCCTCCTCGAGCGATTCGGCGACCGCGCCACGCTTTATCTTTCCTGCGGAATCAACGCGGCGGTCGCGACCATCGCCTGGCTGATTGCGCGAAGCGAAACGACCCGCGAGGACGAGCGCGTCGGCTTCGATGAACCGGTGGAGCGAAACGCCGCGGCGCCGTTGGCAATTCTGCTCGGTCTCGCCGCTTGCACCGGTTTTGTCTTTCTTCTGATGGAACTGGTTTGGTACCGCATGCTCAGCCCGCTTCTCGGCGGCACCGCCTTTACCTTCGGCCTTATTCTCGCGGTGGCGCTGCTGGGTATCGGCAGTGGCGGCGTGGTCTACGCGCTGGCCGCGTCGCGTCGGCGACCCACCTTGAACGCGTTCGCTTTCACTTGCGCGCTGGAAGCCGTCTGTCTCGCCATTCCCTATGGTTTGGGTGATCGCGTCGCGCTTTCCGCGATGTTACTGCAGCCTCTCGCCACGCTCGGCTTCCATGGGCGCATCATCGCCTGGCTGGCGCTGTGCGGAATCGTCGTGTTTCCCGCCGCCTTTATCGCCGGTATTCAATTTCCCCTTCTGCTTGGATTGCTCGGCAAAGGTCGCGCGGGCGTCGGTTCTCAAACCGGCGCCGCCTATGCCTGGAACACAGCCGGCGCCATCGCGGGCTCGCTGGCCGGCGGGTTTGGCTTTGTCCCGCTGCTGAGCGCGATTGGAACCTGGCGACTGGTCGTGATCGCACTCGCGGGATGCGCGTTGATCGCGGCATTATTCAGTCGAGAAAATCACGCCCGGCCCTTGCGCGCGTTACCGGCCCTGCTCACCAATCTGCTCGCCATTTTCATTTTAATCTTCACCGAGGGGCCGACCGCGGCCTGGCGTCATGGCCAACTCGATCGCCTCCCGAAGTTCAACGCCAGTAAAAATGAGCTGCGCGATCTGCTGCACGCTTTGCGTCGCGACATTCTCTGGCAGGCCGATGGAATTGAAAGCAGCATCGGCATTTCGAAATCGAATAGCCTCGGTTTTACCGTTAACGGCAAATGTGACGGGAACACCAAAAGCGACGCGGGCACTCAAGTCATGAGCGGCCTGCTCGCCGCGCTTTCGCATCTCGAGCCGAAACGCGCCGCTGTCATCGGGCTTGGCACCGGCTCGACCGCCGGTTGGCTGGCGGCTGTTCCCTCCATTGAGCATGTCGACGTCATGGAACTGGAGCCGATCATCAAAAAATTCGCGGCCCAATGCGCGCCGGTAAACCACGATGCGCTGGCCAATCCAAAACTGCGCCTCATCTTCGGCGACGCGCGCGAACTGCTTGTCGCCAACCGCGAGAACTACGACCTGATCGTCTCGGAACCTTCCAACCCGCACCGCGCCGGAGTTGCCAGCCTGTTCACGCGCGAGTTCTATCAAACGGTCGCGAAGAAATTAGGGCGCCGCGGCGTCTTCGCGCAATGGCTGCAGGCTTACGATGTCGATCTTCGCACGGTGCAAATTTTTTACGCCACCTTCGGCGCGGTTTTTCCCCATGTTGAAACCTGGCAAACGCAGGCGGGCGACCTGCTTCTGGTGGGTTCGGCCGCGCCGATTGCGCACGATAGCGCTCTGCTGCGTCGTCGCGTCGCCGGCGAACCGTTTCGCGAGGCCCTGCTCTATGTCTGGCACACGGACGATCTGGAAGGCGTTTTCAGCCATTTTATCGGCGGCGACGCCTTCGCTCGTAACGTCATTGCCCGCTCGGACGTGCCGCTCAATACCGACGATCGCATGGTGCTCGAGTTTGCTTTCGCGCGAAATCGCCAAACGCGGAATCCGATCAGTTTTTGGCAGATCCGTGAGTACGCCCGTTCCATGGGAGCGAATCGCCCCACGGATGCGGAGCAAGTTGACTGGCCCAGCGTCGAGCGTCAGTCCATCCCGCTTTATGTCGGACTGGGCGGGCCCAGCGATGCTGAAAGATCGCGGTTAAGCGACGCGCTTGCGCGGCAGGCGGCCGGCGATTTCGCGACGGCCTGGACGCGGTGGCAGTCGTTACGCCGCGAACCGCAAAATATTCCGGAGCTGCTCCTCGTCGCGGAATGTCGCGCCGATCAGGGTGATGACGCGGCGCATTCTTACATCGACAAACTGCAGCCGACCCATCCGACCGAGGCGGAAGCAATCCGCGCGCGTTTGTTTTGGCGGCAGCATCGGAATACGGAAGCGATCGGGGCGGTCACAAACGCGCTGGGTCGGCTGCGGCGCGATCCGTGGCCGGATCCTGCATTGGTTACGCGAACGCTAACGCTCGCGACCGATCTGATCGAAGCCGACGGTGCCACCACCCGCGCGTGGTCGATCTTTGAAGAATTGCGCCGGCCTTTTGCCGTCTACAATAGCGATGGCGTTCGCACGCTCGCGTTGTTACGCGCGAGCACCGCGCTCGATCGCGGACAAACCGGCGAGCACGTTCTGGAAGCCGTCGAAGCGTTCGAGCCGAACGTGCCCTGGGACCTGCGGTTCCTCAGCCTGCGCACCCACTGTTATAGCGCTCGTCGCCATCCGCGCGCCGCTGATGCACGTTGCGACCTGCTCGATTTTATCGCAGCCGAGCCCGGCGGTATCAATTCGCATTCCATCAAGGTTGAGCCGCCCGCTCCACTGCTCAGCGCGGCGAAGTAAGCCTGCCAAGATCGACAACCACCCGGTCCGCGCTTTAGTTTCACCGGCGGATGACCGCGCCAAAAAGTTCCAGGGTCAGTGCCGGCCTGTTGATGTTTCGCCGCAACCGCGACGCGCTCGAAGTCCTGCTCGTGCATCCCGGCGGCCCATTTTGGAAAAACAAAGACGACGGCGCCTGGAGCATTCCCAAAGGCGAAACAGAACCCGGCGAAGATTTGCTCACCCGCGCCCAAATCGAATTCGAAGAAGAACTCGGTCTCAAGGCGCACGGCGACTTCATCCGGCTCGGCTCAATCAAACAGGCCGGCGGCAAAACCGTTCACGCCTGGGCGTTCGCAGGCGATCTGCCCGAACCATTCGAACTAAAATGCAACACCTTCGAGCTCGAATGGCCGCCCCGTTCAGGAAAAACGAGAAAATTCCCCGAAGTCGATCGCGCCGAATTTTTCCCCGAAGAAATCGCCCGCCGCAAAATCAACCCGGCGCAAATCCCGTTTCTCGATCGTTTGGCGGTCGCATTGAATCGCTGACGCGCGGTCGTTATTCGACCGTGATGACTTGTTCGACGGCGCCATCGCGGCCGACGGCGCGCAGCTTCCATTCGCCGGGCGCAAGTTGCCAGAAATAGCGGCCGTCGTTTGCCGGCGCGACCGCCGTGCCATTTACAAACCATTGCACGTTGCCGCCGAGCGTTGAGGTCAGTTCAACCATCTGCTGGACCGGCGACAGCGCGGAATCGATCTGATAACGCGCGTTCGCCATCGGATTGGTGATGCGCGCGCCGGCGCGGACTTGCGCTCCCCGGTTGTTATTGCCGCTGCCGCACCAGCTCGCGTATTCGTCAGGCAAAACCAGTTTGCCGTCGGCCGTGAACCAACTCTCGGAATTTTCGGCTGGTTCGGTTCCCTTGAGGAACCACTCGTTGATTGTCGATCTTGTCCAGCGCGACGGAAGCAATCCTGTGTCGGCGCAAACTTCGCGGCGAACCAGCTCATCGCTTTCCCGCAACGGATCGAGCGGATGATCACCGTGGCGCAACAACTCGTGCATGACCGCGGACCAGAGCGGCGCGGCCGCTCGGACAGCAAACGTGTCGCGCATCGTGCGCCCGTTAAAGTTCCCCGCCCAAACCGCCACGGTGTGTTCCTTGTCGAATCCGACCGTCCAGGCATCGCGAAATCCGCTGCTCGTTCCGGTTTTCGCGGCGACGCGCTTATCGAAAGCGAGCGGCGACTGCGCACCGAAACTTTTTTCGCGCGCGCGATTATCGCAAAGAATGTCGGTAATGATCTTGGTTGCTTCGCGCGAGGCGAGCCGGGCCATCGGTTGATGTTCGGCGGCAAGAAACTTCGCACGCAAGGCGACGCCGTTGCGGGCCAGACCCGCATACGCGCCGGCGAGATCGACCAGGCGAACGTCGGCATTGCCGAGAACAAATCCGGCGCCGTAATCGATCAGTTGTCCGGGGAAGTTGAAACCCCATTTCTCCAATTCGAAAAACGTTTGGCGCGCACCGAGCCGGCTGAGCGTAAAAACGGCCGGCACATTGAGCGAGCAACCGAGCGCTTCGCGCAGACGGACGGGGCCGTAATAACGATGGTTATAGTTTTGCGGGTCGTAATCGGCGTAGGCATCGCGGATCGCGTCGGGCGTATCGGGCAACAAACTCGCCGCCGTCAATAAATGCCGGTCCAGCGCGCGCAGATACACGAACGGTTTCAAGATCGAACCGCAACTGCGCGGAATGGTCGCGCCGTTCAGTTGGCTGGTTCGGTAATTTCCCGAGCCGACCAAAGCGCGCACCGCGCCGGTGTCGTTGTCGATGATCACGAGCGCGGCCTCGGAGATGTCGTAGCGATTCAGCGCTTCCAAATGGCCGCGCACCATTTGTTCGGCCATGGTTTGCAGGTCGAGGTCGAGCGTGGTGCGCACGACGCCGCCCAACGAATGATGTTGCGCCAACACCGCATCGACAAAATGCGGCGCCCGCCGCGGCGGATCGAACCGGCCCGCCACTGGCGGCGAATCGGCGAGCAGTTGTCGATCTTGCGCGGTGACAATGCCGAGCTGAGCGAGACGCGCGACGGAGCGTTCGTATCGCCTTTGCGCCAACTCGGGGTGCGTCCACGGGTTGAATCGTGTCGGGGCTTGCGGCAGGCCGGCGAGATAGATCGCTTCCGCCAGAGTCAGATCACGCGCCGATTTCCCGAAATACGCGCGCGCGGCTGCTTCGGGACCGAGTCGCCGGTTCCCGTAGCTGCTCCGGTTCAAATACTCGGTGAGGATCCGTTCCTTGTTCCAGGCGCGCTCGATTTTGGCGGCCAGAAGCGTCTCATAAATTTTGCCGAACCAACTGCGATGTTGCCGGCCGCGGGCAAGTTTCGCCAGTTGCTGCGTGATCGTTGATCCACCCGAAGCGATCCGGCCCGATTTCAAATTGCGCACGCACGCGGCGAGCGTCGCACGCCAATCGACCGCACCGTGTTCGTAAAAACGGTGGTCTTCCAGCGCGACCGTCACGGTCGGGAGCCACTGGCCCATCTCGCGCAGACTTCTCGGAAATTGCGTGCGCGCTGCCGGCGTCGCCAGCTCGGCAATTTCGCGTCCGCGGACATCGAGCAAAACGGGCGTGCCGGCCAAGGGCTGCTGCAACGCCGCCGGCATCGGCCAGCACAAGATCGACATCATAGTCGCCAAGACCGCGAATGCACAAATGACATCGAAGCGCGAATGCATCAGTCTGGGGAGCGCACGCGCCTCGCGTGCCCTTTTCGGCGCCCTCGCCGAAAAGCTCTTTAAAAGTTCGCGATGGCGAGGGCGCCGTCGCCAGCACGCGAGGGCGCGTGCGCTCCCCAGAATTATTCGCCGGTGATGACGCATAACGTTGAAGGCGACAGGCCCGAGAAGCGGCTGTCGTACATCGGCACGACCTGCGTGGCCGGCCAGCGAAACGTTCCCGCTGCGGTGGCGCGCGCGAGCACCGAGTATGTGCCGGTGCCCGGATCGAAATCGTCGAAGTAAAGCAACGTCGCTTTGTCGCGCATCTCAGAATGCGACAGCCCGAGTACGTGATCGCTTCGATCGGCCGTCGGCGGCAGCTCGAAAAATTTCCCGATCATGGCCAGATTCGGATTGACCACTTCGAGGCCGGCCGGCAGCGCGTCCTCGAGCGCGACATAATTCTGTTTCTTGCGCGTGTTTATCCGATAAGTGACCAACACCTGATCGCCGAGCTTGAACGGCGCATTCGCTTCGCCGGTGCGTTTCGCTTCGGTCAAATTCTTGACCACGCGCTCGACGCGAAACCCGCGATCGACGCGATCGGTCACGACATCATCGGTGGAATATTCCGCGCGCATCAAAAACGTGAGCGCAGCTTTATTGAGCCCTTTGATCGAGGTTTGGTCCCCGATCTTGCGATCGAGCCACGCTTCGGAGCGGCCATTCTGCGAAAGCGATCCCGGCGGCTCCGCGCTGGTCAGCGGGCCGACGTTTTCGGCGCCGACCATCGCTTTGAACGCGAGCAGCAACCAAAGATTTTCCTGCGTGGAAAGCGCGACCGATGAATCCATCAGCGCCAGCATGCGGTCGCGCGTTTGTTGTCGTGTTTTCGAATTTTTCGGGCCGATGGTTTCGAAAGCGAGCGCGCGGATTGCTTCGGCGCGCGTCATCGAGCTCAACGTTCGCGGATCAAACGCGCGTTCCTTTGCCGGAATGTCGATTTCCTTGAGCAACTGTTCTTTTTCGCGCGGCATGATATTGAGCCGATGCAGCGCAATCGCGAGCAGCGCCCGTTCTTCGTCGTCGAATTTGTTGCGGCGCAAATACAAATCCTGCGCAACCGTCGAAAAATCGTCGTCGGTTTCGTACTGCGTCAGGACGAACAACGCGAACGACTTCGCGAACGGCCCTGTCGCCACCTCGCCGTTCACAATTTTCTTCAGCGCATCGGCGAGCTTGTCGCGCAGGCCTTCGGGCGCTTCGAAGCCCGCGGCGACAGATTCGTTGACCGCCCAGAAGGCCTCGCAAGTCACGAACGCGTTGTGCGTATCACCGCCCGGCCAGTAGGGCAGCATGCCGTTGTCGAGCAGCGAATCGTTGAACTGCTTCATTCCGCGCTCGAGAATTTTTCGGTAATCGGCGTCGCGCGCCTGCACTTCAGGGAGGTAGGCGAGCAGGTTCGCGAGCAAACTGTAACCGAGCAGTTTGGTCGCGATTTGGTCGAAGCAGCCGTGCGGATAACCCAGGATCAATGGAATCCCTGCGATCTTCGGGAGCCACGGCGAAGTCGAAATCGTGGTGTCGAATTTGCCGCGGCCGCGCCTCCAATCAGCCGGCATTTTCGTCTGCGCGTTAAATTGCGGCCCTTCAAACGCCCCGGCCACACTTTCCTTGCGCACGATCGTTGGTGGTTCCACCGGCAGTGTCACCTCGACCGCGTCCGACATTTTCGGATCCGATTTCGCGACGGCTTCAAACCGGACTTTGACCGGCGCAAGATCGACATCGTCCACCTTCGCTTTAAAGCGGAAGACAACCGGCGCGTCACGCGCGGCCGTTTCTTGCGCGTTATCCACCGCAACTAATTTGCAATGGTCGTCGGTGACGCAGCGCGCGGTCACATCTTCCGAGTCGGCAAAGTTCTGCTGCACCACGGCGCGCAATTCGATCTCGTCGCCATTGCGCAAAAAACGCGGCAACGCCGGATTGATCAGCAACGGCTTTGAAATCTTCACCGTCGCGCTGGCGTCGCCGCCAAACTGGTTGGCTTTGGTTTGCCCGACCGCGACCACGCGATAAGTCGTCAGATTGTCCGGCGCGACAAAGTCGAACGCCGCTTTGCCGTCGCGCCCGGTCTTCAAACTGCCCTGCCAAAAGGCGAGGGTCTTGAATTCTTTGCGCACAATTTTTACCGGCGCGATCGTTTCCTCGCCGCCGCCGCCGATGATGAACCCTTTTTGGGTGAGCATCGGCAGTTTGATTTCCTCGATGTAATTTTGCAGCGACTGATAACTGCGAACGGCAAATGGATTGCTCGGGTAAAACCCGGCGAGCACATCGGGCAATCTCCAGTCGCCTAGTTGCAAGACCGCGTCGTCCACCGCGAACACGGCAAGATCGACATCTGCCACTGGTTTACTTTCAGATGTGACGGTTATGTCGCCGCGCACAGTTTCGCCGGGCTTGACCGTTTTCGCCGTCAATTGCGGCTCGATTTTCAATTCGCGTTCCGGCCGGCGCACCTCGATCGTCGAATAGGCGAAGCGCTCCCGCGGCAATTCATTTTCCCCGCCCGGTTTGACGAGGTAAACCGCCACCGCCGCGTTCGGCGCGTATTCTTTTTTGATCGGTAGCTCGATACGCCCGGTGTTGCCGGAAATCGGAACGAGCAACGTGTCGAGGATCGCGTCTGTCTCGACCGACACCCAGGCGACGCCGCCAAATGGAGCCTGGATCGACAAGACCGCTTTCTCGCCGGGCACAAACGCTCGGGGTTCGTGCTCGAGCTTGAAGCTCGTTTCATTTTGCACCGGCAACTCGGCCAACTGCGCGCCGCTCACGGCCGCCTCATCGCTGACGAGCGCGGCTTTGCGATCGGTTGCGCTCACCGACACGACGTAGCGTCCGGTTTCCTTCGCCGGCATTTCAAGCTCGGCAGGCGTCTTCGCTTCCTGTGTCGCGACCTTGTCGAACTGATCGACGTTGCGGTAGCGGTAAATGAACGGCGCGATTTGTTCCTTCGCTACCTTGGTCGTGACGTGGAAAAGATCGACATGCACGCCGACGCCGCTGACGGGCTTGTTGTCCGAATCGATCGCGTCGATGATCACGCTCAGCGCGTTCCCGGTCGCGACTTTTTCCGTCGCGCGGACACCGAGCCGCACATCGTTTGCAAAAACCGCGGCAGTCCCGCCGCCGGTGATGGTTTGGCCATCGACCGATGTCACGTCGGCCCGCCAGACCACGTCTGCCTTCGCGATCGCGGCGTCATCTTTAAACGGCGACTCGCAAGTGAGCGTGGCGAAACCGTGCTCGTCGAGCCGCGCGTCGCCCTCGACCGTTTTGATTTGCGGGTTTTCGACGTCGAGATGCGGGCCGACTTCGGCGTAGGTGTTGTAGCGACGTTTGTATTTCGTGTAGTCCTCCGCGCCATCGCCAAACTCCATCGCCGCCGTCCAGGTCGCTTTCCAATGCACGCGCGCGCCGACATTGGGTGCGCCATGAAAATACGCTGAGGAAACTTTGGCGTGCGACGCCTGTCCGATTTCATCTTTCGCTTCGACTTCAACGGTAAAAACCGGGACGCGATATTCCTCAATGTCGATCGAGGTGACGCCGTCGTTTTCGTGACTGCCGATGCCGGAACGAATGTCGAACCGCCCAAGCTTCGATTTCTCGGGAATAGTCCATTCCGCTTCCCAACCGCCGTCGGCTGAAATCGTCGCGCGGCCTTCACCGACCACGCGGTCACCGTCGCTTTGGATGACGCGCCAAGTCGCTTCGCTCGCGTTTGGAATGGTAAGTGCACTCTTGCTCGTGTGGCGGACGATTCCTTTCATCTCCACCACCTGACCGGGCCGGTAAAGATTCCGATCGGTGATGATTTCGGTATGCGATCCCATTGCGCCGCGCGTGCTGCCGTAGCCGCCCGGATAACTTGTGCCTTCGACGAATTGCAGCGCCGGTCCATTTTTCGTGTCGGCAATGAACAAATGCGCGCCTGGTTTCTTGTAAGGAAAAAGTTTGTGGAGCGGAAAGATCGACATCCCTTTGTCGTCGGTGACGGCGCGCGCCAGCTCGATGTTCTCACTCGTCACCGCGCGCACGGGGACGCCGCCGACCGGTTGCGCGTCGGCCATTTTCGTGACGCGGACAATTGACGTGCCGGGCGGGCGTTTCTGCGTGAGCATGAAATCGCTCGCGCAAATGATGGAGCGATTGCCGGCGATGCTTCCGTCCGGCAGCGTCGCGCTGGCTTCGAGCAGAAACGCGCCGCCCGATGCCTGCGTTTGCGGCAGAGCGCAATGAATATCCCGTTTTACGCTTGTGTCGCCGGAGCTGGCCTCGGTCGTGCCGCTGCTCACCACCGGCAGCGCGAAGCCGTCGATCAACAGTTCGGTCTGGAATTGTTTTTCGAACCCGGTGCGAGGATCGACAATCGGTTTGCGCGTGACCGGGTCGATCGCGTTCTTTTCAAACTCGCGCACGCGCGCAGTCACAACCGGCAACTTTTCCAAAGGAATCCGCGCCAGCTTCCACGTGACCGCGGGCGTGTTGATCTGGAAAAACGAAAACCGAATTTCCGGGCGCGCCCGCAAAAAAATTTGTGACGCCGGAAAAACAATGCACGGCCGCTTCGGATGAAAGGTCGCGCCCCAGCGCGATTCACTGGCGAGCCCATAACCGCGCTCGCCTTTTAGCTGCGGCGAGATCGTGACCTTGTAGCGCTGGGCCAGATCGAACTTGCCAGTGACCTCTATTTCGTCGCGACTCGCCAGCAGTTTCATTCCGGTCACGGCCGGCTCGATCTGCACGTTCTCGGGCGTCGCTTCGTCAGGGTCGACGGTGTCGTTGAACTTGATCCGGATCGATGTGTCGCCGAGCACAGGATTGAATGCGCCGACCCAGTCGACCTTGAGCGGTTCGGTTTTACCCGCACGTATGACTTTGAGATAAGGCAGCGGCCGCCCGCTTTTTTCTTCGACCAATCCGTTGACGATCAGGTCGTAGGTATGACCGACCGGGAGCGGCTGGCGCGGCGCGACCCGAAACTCTTTCGCTTCAATCCTGGTGACCTTTTCCGCGCTCCATAAAATGACATCGACGGGAAAACGCTGGCGCGAATCGCGGTCCTGAAAATAAACATGCGCGGCGACATCAGCGAGGCGGACATCATACGTGGAATTGAGCTCGATCTGCGGCTGCGCGGTGAGCTGCTCTCTCTCCGAGAAATCGCTCGTGATGGTGAACGGGCGCGCGGTTAATTCGACACTCCAGCCCGGCGCCTGGACACGCTTGCCGCTCGCGTCCTTTAAATCGCGCGCCAGGCTCAACCGATGTTTCGCCCCGGCCACGATGCCCGTGACGGTGAGCACGCCCTCGGTCTGGCTCTTCCACAAAAAATCGCCCTCGATCGGCGGTTGACTGACGAACGGGCACGGCTGTTTTTCCATGTCGATCTTGTCGGTCGCTACCATCGCGCTCGGAAACGTGATCGTGATCTCGTCGCCCGGTGCGATTTCGCCCTCGCTCGGATTGATCTGGATTCCGCCCGTGTCGGCGTTCGTTTCCTTCGGCGCGGCCTGCAGCGCGAGGAGATTGAGCGCGATGCCGATGAAAACGATGGCGCGTCTCATTCTTTGCTCGTCGGATCCAGCTGCCGGATCCGGTTCAGATCGGCGTCGGCTTGGTCGATCCTGCCGATGCGCCGCTCGGCGTTTTCGCGCGCGCGCAACGCTTCGATCCACTCGCCTGATTCGAGCGAGCGGGTGAATGATTCGATCGCCGCGGGATAATCGGCCCGCCGCGCTTCGATGGTTCCGCGATGAAACCAGGCGCCCGCGTCCTTTGAATTCAACTCTGTCGCTTTGGTGATCTCGCCGAGCGCGTCTTTGGTTTGATCGAGCTCGTCAAGGACGTTGGCGGCCTGGACGTGCGCGGCGACATTTTGATTGTCGATCTTGAGGGCGTTCTGCGCGTCGTTCATCGCGAGCGCGAACTGTTTCAGATCGAACAATATCCTGGCGCGCGCGGCCAAGGCATCGGCATCGTTCGGGTTTTGCGCGATCCGCGCGTCTGTGTCGCGCAGCGCGGTCAAAACCTCATAGCTCAAGTAGCCATCTCGGGCGCGCACGAGGTGCGCGCTGACTTGTAACTTCGCTGCATCATCGACCCGGTTCAGTTTGAGCAATGCGTCCGCCGTTTGAATACGCGCGCGCATCGAGGTCGGAGCGAGCTTCATCGCGCGTTCGCAATCGTCGAGCGCGAGCAATGGGCGGTCCGCGCGCGCGAACAGGCGCGCGCGTTCGAGCAGAAGATCGACATCGTCCGGCGAATTCTCCAAACGCGCGTCAATCGCTCGAATTTCAGGCAGAAAAAATTTCAGACGCTCGAATTGCGGCAACCATTGCTTTACTTCTGCGTGGCTGCTATCGGTCTGGTTCGCCTTCGCGATCTCGGCATAAGCGGCGTCCCACTGGTGCAAACGAAGCAGCGCGGTCGCATGCGACACGCGCCGAGCAATGGAGTCCTCCGCGACGAGGGCGCTGCGGCGATATTTTTCGTTGTCGATCCAGCGCTGGCGAACGGCGGCGAGATTGGCCAGCTTGTCATATATGCTGGCGGCGTCCGACCGGGACGGTTTCCGCGCGAGAAACGCGAGCCAATGTCGCTCGGCTTCATCGTAATTCTTTTCCGCCGCGGCAAGATCGCCACGAAAATCTTCGATCGCCGCCGGCGGCGAGCGCATTGCTTTCTCCCACGCATCCAGCGTCGCGGCGCAGCGATCGAAATCTTTCTGGTCGAATTGGGCGCGCGCGATTCGTTCCCACAAATCACTGTCGGTCGGTGCAAATCGAAGGAGGCGCTGGCTTAGTTCGAGGACAGCCGATTTGTCTTCGGCCTCCTCGGCGGCGGCGAGTTGCTTGCGCAGTTGCGCGAGATTGTTCTCTGCCCCGACCACGGTGCCGCTGCACACCCAGATCGCCAGGCCGAGAGTGAAAAAGCGAGAACCAGCGCGAATGGCGCGATGATGCCGCGCGCAAACGGTTGCATCAATCAATTTTCAAGAGCGTCGCGAGCAGGATTATTGCGACGGTCGCAGACCGCCGCTACAGGTGAAATGTGTCTCGGGAATACACACTGCAACGGCCGCCCCTGCTTCGCCAAGGCTCCGGCGGGCAGGCTTCGATCCATATTAATTATGAGGCGGAGCTGAACGAGCAGCAGTTGGCGGCGGTGACGGCGGCGCCCGGGCCGCAGCTAATCATTGCGGGAGCGGGGTCGGGGAAGACGCGGACGTTGACGTATCGGGTGGCGTATCTGCTCGAGAACGGGATCGATCCGCGGAACATTTTATTGCTTACGTTCACGAACAAGGCCGCGCGCGAGATGCTCAATCGCGTGGCCAATTTATTGCCGATCGACGCGAGCGGGATTTGGGGCGGAACGTTTCACGCCATCGGCAACCGGATGCTGCGGCGGCACGGGAGCGCGCTCGGTTACGCGAGCGGGTTCACGATCATGGACCGCGAAGACCAGAAGGACTTGATCAACACGGTGGTGGCAAGCGCGGGGATTGATCCGAAGGAGATCCGGTTCCCGAAGGGCGATGTGCTGGCGGAGTTGTTCAGTTTTGTCGTGAACACGGAGACGCCGTTGGAACAATTGCTCGCGGAAAAATTTCCGTATTTTCTGCCGTTGCTCGAAAAAATCGCTGATGTCCGGGCGCGCTATGAGAAAAAGAAAAAGGCGACGAACTCGGTCGATTTCGATGATCTGCTGGAAAAGACGTTGTCGATGTTGCAGCAGCACGAGGGGATCGCGGCGGTTTATCGGCGGCAGTTCCAGTTCATCCTCGTGGACGAATATCAGGACACGAACAAAATCCAGGCGGACTTTATCGACCTGCTCGCGCGCGATCATCGCAACGTGATGGTGGTGGGCGACGACGCGCAATCGATCTATTCCTGGCGCGGCGCGAACTTCAAAAATATCCTCGAATTCCCGAAGCGTTATCCGGACGCGCAGGTGTTCAAGATCGAGATGAATTACCGGAGCGTGCCGGAGATTCTGGAGGTGGCGAACGCGGCCATCGCGGAAAACGTCGAGCAGTTCCGCAAGAACCTCGCGCCGACACGCGAATCGCTCGGGGTAAAACCCGCGGTGGTCGCGCTAAACGACGGGAGCGAGCAGGCGCAATTTGTTGCACAACGACTTCTCGAATTGCGCGATGAAGATGTCGATCTTAACGAGATCGCGGTGCTATATCGGGCGCATTACCACGCACTCGAACTGCAACTGGAGCTGTCGCGCCGCGGGATTCCCTATCAAATCACGAGCGGCATCCGGTTTTTTGAACAGGCGCACATCAAGGACGTGATCGCGTTTTTGCGCTTCGTGGCGAACCCGCGGGATGAAGTCGCGTTTAAGCGCATGGTAAAATTGTTGCCGGGGATCGGGAACCGAACGGCGGAGAACCTTTGGAACGCGTGGGAGAAAGTGGTCGACATGGAGCCGGCGCGCCCCCGCGCCGGTGAAACCGATTCAAAACGGCCTGAGGGCAGGCCGTCTCCAGAATCGTTCTTCGGGGAACGCTTGCTGGCGATGAATGTGCCAGCGAAATCGAGGAAGCATTGGACGCAGCTGGCGCACACGCTGGATGAGATCGCGCCGGGCGGTCAGCCGAATGCGCCCTCGGAAATGATCACGTCGGTTGTCGAAGCGATTTACGATGACTACGCGAAGGTGAATTTCACCAACTATGAGCTGCGCAAGGAAGATTTGAACCAAATGGCGGGCTTCGCGCGGCAATTCAAAGACCTCGACGACTTTCTCTCCCAGCTGGCATTGATCAGCAATGTGGACGCCGAGGCCGCGCCGAACCAGACCGCCGATCGCGAAGCGGTGAACCTGTCATCGGTGCATCAGGCAAAAGGCCTCGAGTTTCACACCGTGTTCGTGATCTGGCTGACGGACGGAATGTTTCCGAGCAGCCGCTCGATGGATGAACGCGCGGATTTAGAGGAGGAACGCCGCCTGTTCTACGTCGCGATCACGCGCGCGAAAGACGAGCTTTATCTCACTTATCCGCACATGCGGCTGAGCGGCGGTTACGGCGACATCATGCAGCGGCCGTCGCGTTTCCTGAAAGAAATTCCCAACGCGCTCGTCGAAGACTGGCAGGTAACGCGCAGCTGAGACCTACTGTCATGTCGAGCGAAGTCGAGACATCTCTCACTGTTTGCGAGCGAAGCGAGGATCCAAGATGAACATTAAGAGATTCCTCGACTTCGCTCGGAACGACAGGAATGGCTGTCGAAGATTGGGGAGTGAAGCGAAGCTAGCCCTTCGCAAAATGACGAAGCACGAATGCCGAACGCCGAAGGAATGATCTAATGACGAAAACGCGCCGCAGATTCTTTCGTCATTTGGGCTTCGTCATTCCTTCGGGCTTCGTCATTCGTCATTCGTCATTTTCTTCATGACCTTATCGCCGGAGAAGAAGATCGCGGGAGTGCTGGCGCCGCTGTTTGGGTTGCGCGGGGACAGCGATCTGGGGATCGGCGACGTGGCGGTGCTGCGGGAGTTCATCGATTGGGCGGCGGAGATCGGGTTCCGGCTCGTGCAGTTGTTGCCCATCAACGAAACGGGCGGCGATAACAGTCCGTATAACGCAATCAGCGCACTCGCGATCGAGCCGACCACATTGCATCTCGCATCGGGCTCGCCGCCGGAATTGACCCGCGAGGATTTCGAGGCGGCACAGTTGGAGGTCGATGGGGAGGAGATTCGACGGGGCGCCGTGAAATATCGGCGCGTCAAAAAGTTGAAACGGGCACTGCTCGAGAAAGCGTTCACGAAATTTTCGGGGGGAGCGGCCCGCGATCGGCAACAAGTCTTCGGTCGGTTTTGCAAAAAACATTCGAACTGGCTCGACGACTACACGCTGTTTCGGGCGCTGATGGAGGAGAACGGCGAGAGCGAAGCCTGGGACCGTTGGCCCGGCGAGCAGCAGACGATCGGGTCGGCGCGCGCCTGGTTAGATCGACAATCACCGGACAAACAAAAGCGATTTCGCGCGCGCCAAGATTTCTTTCGCTACGTGCAATGGATCGCGCACGAGCAATGGTCGGCGCTAAAGAATTACGCCGGGCAACGCGGCGTCGCGCTGATGGGCGACATCCCGTTTGGCGTCAGCTACTACAGCGCCGACGTTTTCGCGCGCCGTGACGAGTTCATGCTCGAGTGGTGCGGCGGCGCGCCGCCGGAAACGCATTTCAAGGACGACGAGTTTACGGTGAAATGGGGGCAGAACTGGGGGATTCCGTTGTATCGGTGGGAGACAATGCGGGGGCGAAATTTCGATTGGTGGCGCCAACGGGTGCGCGCGATCTGCCACAGTTTTCATGTTTTTCGGATCGATCACGTGCTGGGGTTTTACCGGATTTATTCGTTTCCGTGGCGACCGCAGCAGAACAAGAAATTCCTGCCGCTGGAGTGGAACGAAATGCTCACGCAGACGGGCGGACGCGCCCCGCACTTCGTGCCGCGCGATGATTCGAGTCCGGAGAACTGCGAAGGCAATCGGCGCGACGGCGAAGAGTATCTGCGCGTTGTGCTCGACGAGGCTGGCGACGCGCGGGTGATCGGCGAAGATCTCGGCACGGTGCCGAATTACGTCCGGCCGAGTTTGCGCTCGCTCGGCATCGCCGGGTTTAAGATTCCGCAGTGGGAATTTTATGAGGGTCGCGTCACGCCCGGGGCGGAATACGAGCGGCTTTCGGTCGCGACTTACGCAACGCACGATCATCCGCCGCTGCGCGCGTTGTGGGCGGAGGCATTCGAAGGTGCAAGATCGACATCGGACCAGCCGGCGTTCGAATTGAAAAAAATCGCGACGTTCGCCGGATTTCGGCGGACGCAAGCGCAGATCGATTACGAGAACGATTTTTATCCCGCGGCCATGGCCGGCCTTTTCGCGAGCAATTCGTGGATCGCGATGGTGATGATCACCGATCTGCTGGCGCGCAAATACCGGTTCAATGTGCCGGGCACCGCCGGCAGCGGAAATTGGACGCGCCGGATGCAGCGAAGCGTCTCGCAACTGCGGGCGAGCAAAACCGAGCAGAGGCGGATGCGACTCATTCGCGGGCTGCTGGAAAAAAGCGGAAGAATCTGATCCACAGATTTCACAGATTTCCGCAGATTTAGAGATCCGAAAAAAGAAAATCTGTGTAAATCTGCGTAATCTGTGGATAAAAAAATGCCATGAAGTCTCCAATCAAAGTCGCAATCACTGGCGCCGCCGGGCAGATCGGTTACTCGCTGTTGTTTCGAATCGCGTCGGGCGAAATGTTTGGGCCGGAGCAACCGATGGCGCTGCACCTGATCGAAATCCCGCAGGCGCTCGGCGCGCTCGAAGGCGTGGTGATGGAACTGCACGATTGCGCCTTTCCGCTGGTGCAGTCGATCGTGCCGACGGCCGATCTGGACGAAGGCTTTCGCGACGTGAACTGGGCGTTGCTGGTCGGCAGCGTGCCGCGCAAGGCCGGGATGGAACGCAAGGACTTGCTTGGGATCAACGGAAAGATTTTTGTCGGTCAGGGGCAGGCCATCGAGCGGAACGCGGCGGCGGACGTGCGCATTCTGGTGATCGGCAATCCATGCAACACGAATTGCCTGATCGCCATGAACAATGGGAAGGAAATCCCGCGCGATCGCTGGTTTGCCATGACGCGGCTGGATGAAAATCGCGCCCGGGCGCAACTCGCGCATAAAGCCGGCGTGGAAATCGAGCGAGTCACCAACATGACGATCTGGGGCAACCATTCCTCGACGCAGTATCCCGATTTTTACAACGCGAAGATCGACAATCGCCCGGCCAACGAAGTGATCGGCGACGAGAAATGGCTGAGGGAAGAGTTCATTGCGGCGGTGCAGCAGCGCGGCGCCGCCATTATCAAGGCGCGCGGATTGTCATCAGCCGGCTCAGCCGCGAACGCGATCGTGGATACGGTGCGGTTCCTGACCCGTGACACACCGGGCGAGGACTGGCACAGCGTCGCGCTTTGCTCGGATGGAAGCTACAGCGTGGAGAAGGATTTGATCTCTTCGTTTCCGGTGCGGATGCGCAGCGGTAAGTGCGAAATCGTGCAGCGTCTCCCGATCAACGAGTTCGGTCGGGACAAGATCGACAAGTCCGTCGCCGAGTTGAAGGAAGAAAAGTCAATGGTGGCGGAGTTGCTCGGGTAGGACGAACGCCGGCGGCGTTAAAATTGGAAATAAACAAACGGGATTTTTTCACCCGTGACGGAGAACAGTTCCAAAGCCAAAAAGGCGCAAACGAACGCCGGGACCTGGACGTAGGCGGGCGCGAAGGAGAGGCGGTAGAGAAAACCGCGGCGCTCCTCGAGAACACCCAGGACGATCGCAACCAGGAACAGGACAAGCAGGCCATTGGTCAGAACGGTTTTGCCGGTGTGTCCCCAGTCGAAAAGGGAAGATAAAACCACCGTCATGTCCCAGAGATTTTGCGATCGAAAGAAAGCCGAAGCGACCACGAAACTGGTAAAGGTAAGGGCAATGCCAAAGGGGGCGAGAAAACGCGCAGCCTGCGCATCGGGCTGCAGCGCACGTGGAACTCTTTGTTGCACGAGCCGATACGCGATCATGAGCAGTCCGAAGTAGCCTCCCCAAAGCACGAAGTTCACGCGCGCGCCGTGCCAGAGCCCGACGAGCAGCATCGTAATCATGAGGCTGATGTAGATGTTTGTTCGGGTCCGACTGTGGCGCGTCAGCGGCAGAAAGAGATAGTCGCGCACCCAGAGCGAGAGGGTGATGTGCCAGCGTTGCCAAAATTCCACCGGGTTCCGCGCCAGACCGGGGCGCAGGAAGTTGATCGGGAATTCGAATCCGAAAAGTTTGGCGCAGCCGCGGGCGATATCGGTGTAGCCGGAAAAATCAAAATAGACCTGGATGGTGAACGCTAATGCCGCCGACCAGGCGGCGAGCCAGCCGGGATGTTTGGCCGGGTTGTTGAAATAGGCGTCGGCGGCGATGGCAAAGCGGTCGGCAAAGACGGTTTTCTTGATCAACCCGGTGAGAATAAGTGCGATGCCGCGGTTGACGGTGGCGGCGCTCGGCCGGGTCCATTGCTGCACCTGGGGCAAAAATTGTTTGGCGCGAAGAATCGGGCCGGCGATGAGATGCGGGAAGAACGCGATGAAGAACGCGTAGTCGATGAAGTTGCGGACAGCGGTCGTTTTGCGGCGGTAGATATCAATCGTGTAGGAGAGACTGGCGAACGTATAAAAACTGATGCCGACCGGGAGGAGAATGTTGAGTGCCCAGGAATCGTCCAGTAACCCGAGCAGTGCCGCCAATGAGGAGGCGAAAAAATTGTAGTACTTGAAGAAGCCGAGGAATCCGAGATTGACAACCAGGCTGACGATGAGGAGTGGTTTGCGCCGGCCCGGCGGAGCGGTTTCGAGCCAGAGACCGAGGAAATAATCGACCACGGTGGAGGCGAGGATGAGGAGGATGAGCCGCGGGTTCCACCACATGTAGAAGAAGTAGCTGGCGCCCAGCAGCAGGACTTTGCCGGCGCGATAGGGCAGGCTATAAAACCCTGCCAGCACCACCGCGAAGAAAATCCAAAACTCGAAACTGTTAAACAGCACGGTGATTTATTCCTCCACCGGCGGTGCATCCACCCGCGCTTGTGCTTGGTTGTGGTTCGACCGCCCGAGTCTGGCCAGCACCTCAGTCGTCAACACTCGGGTAAAGTGTTCCTGCCCTTTGCGATTGAAATGGAAGCCATCGACGTAATAATCGGGCTGCTCGAGGAAGCCGAACTGGGTTGGATCGAGCATGACCACCTTTTGCGTGCGAAGACTTTCACCGGTGGCATCGACCGCGCTCGTCTGCTCGATGTCGGAACCGAGCGGACCTCGCGGCAGCGGCACAACCATGATCGAAGTGGAGCTGGCGTCGTACTTGTCTGCGATTCGTTTGGTCCAGGCATAGCACTCGCCGGAACAGCGGGCCGAGCGAACGATCTTGGCGCTGCGCTGAATGCTTTTTCTCTGTCGCTTGGTCAGATGCTTGGGAAACTTCATTTTCTTCGTCGTGGGATCGAATTCGATGCCGGCGATATTAAAGTCGTCGAACTTTGCGCGCTCGAACTGCGGGTGCCGCAGATGGTCGACACGCCTGAGAGGATGCTCGAACAGATCGAAGATATCGGTTTGATAGGCTGAGCCGCGCAACAGGCAGGCCGTAAAGGCCCGGCATCGGCTGCTCCAATCGCCGAACCCGGCGGCGAACGCGCCGGCATCGCCGTAGCGCAAAAGGGGAGCCGCCTGGCTGATGTGCATGCTGACGCTGCGCGGATCGACGGCATCGATTTTCAAAGGGAGAACAATTGCCTGATAACGATCCAGGGCTGGATCAATCTCGCGCAGCAGATAGTACCACAACCGCGGCACCGACCCAGGCATGCTGCGGTTGAGGAAAGTGATTCCCTCGCGATTCGCCATTTCGTTTGCCACTTCTTCGGAAAAGCCGATTCCCATGCGCGAATCGCCCAACACCAGGATCTGTTTGCCGCCGTTGAGCGGTGTCTGCCGTTCGCTGCGGAGCAGAGCCACCACCCGGCCGGCGTGGGAACGCGGCTCCAATAGCGATTCGTAGAGGCCGGTATGAAAAACGACCCCATCGATCAGGAAAAACAGAAAGAGCGCCGCGGCGACGTTATATAAGATCACGCGGCCGCTGATTGCCGCGGCCGGTCGGGTGCCGCTTTGCTCGGGACCACCGGCGACATAAAAAAGCGCGCAGTAGATGACGACAATCGCGACGGCAACGAAGACGGTCATTTAGGAAATTGGCGCGAACGCCGAATTATTTTTACCAAATCGCGGTCAAATCGCGCAAGCGTTTGATGCGGAACGCTCTGGCAAACTCCCAAACGGCTGACTGTCGGCCGGCCGTTGTTTCGATCAGACTTTCAGCTTTTCGCCGGTCAGTTTCTCGAAAGCTTCAACGTATTTGGCCGCCGTGCGCGCAATCACATCGCCCGGCAATTGCGGGCCCGGCGGTTTTTTGTCCCAATCGAGCGTCTCGAGATAATCGCGCACGAATTGTTTATCGAAACTGGGCGGGCTCTGGCCTTCGGCGTATTCGTTCGCCGGCCAGAAGCGCGAGGAATCCGGCGTCAGCACTTCGTCGATCAGCAAAAGTTCGTTGTCGATCTTGCCGAATTCGAATTTCGTATCAGCGACGATGATCCCGCGCTGGGCGGCGTGATCGCGTCCGCCGGAATAAATTTCCAGGCTCAGCTTCTTCACGCGTTCGGCCAGCTCATCGCCGAGAATTTGCGCGCATCGCGCCATGTCGATGTTCTCGTCATGTCCGGTCTCGGCTTTGGTGGCGGGCGTAAAAATCGGTTCCGGCAACTTGGAGGCCTGCTTGAGGCCGGCCGGCAATTTGATCCCGCAAACGCTTTGCGACTGCTGGTATTCCTTCCAACCCGAGCCGGCGAGATAGCCGCGGACGACGCACTCGACCGGAAGCGGCTTGGTTTTGCGCACAATCATCGAGCGGCCGGCCAGTTGTTCGCGAAATGGACGCAGCGATTTCGGAAACCGGTCGAAGTCGGCGGTGACAAAGTGATTGTCGATCTTGCCGAAACGGTTAAACCAAAACGCACTGAGCTGGTTGAGCACGGCGCCTTTTTTCGGGATCGGATCGGGCAGGATGACGTCGAAGGCCGAAATCCGATCGGTGGCGATAAAGAGCAGTGTTTCGCCCAGATCATAAACTTCGCGGACTTTGCCGCTGCGCAGTTTTTTGATCCCGGGAAGATCGAGTGAGGATTGAGGCGCGGTTTGCATAACGAACAGTGAGAGGTGAGACGTGAGAAGGAAACGAGACTTCTCACTATTCACATCTCACTTCTCACTTCAACTATGGCCGAAATCATCGTCAAACCGCCTCTCTGTCATGTCGAGCGCAGTCGAGACATCTCTTACTGTTGGCTTGGAAGATAATCGCGATGCCCTGGGAATAGTTAGAGATTCCTCCACTTCGGTCGGAATGACAGGGTAAGTGGGCGTCGCGATATTGCTTCATTTATGGCCTGGATCGTCGTCAAACGGCCTCTCTGTCATGTCGAGCGCAGTCGAGACATCTCTTACTACAATTAAAGATTCCTCCACTTCGGTCGGAATGACAGGGTAAGTGGGCGTCGGGAAGATCGAGTGAGAATTGAGGCGCGGTTTGCATAAGCAATAGTGAGACGTGAGAAGTAAGAAGTGAGAAGTAGGCGAGAAGACTTCTCACTATTCACATCTCACTTCTCACTTCAACTATGGCTGGGATCGTCGTCAAACCGCGCGCCAGAATCCTGCACGGGCACGACTGGGTTTTCTCGAGCGAGGTTTTGAAAGTGTTCGGCGATCCGGCCGATGGGGACGTGATTTCGCTGAAGGACGGCCGCGATAAACTGATCGGCAGCGCCATTTACAATTCGCGCTCGCAGATCGTGGCCCGGCGCTTCTCGCGCCAGCGCCAGGAGCTCGACCTGGATTTTTTCAAACGCCGGATCGCGCAAGCAGCCGAGTATCGCGACCGCCGAGGGGTCGATCCAAAATTGCGGCGCATCGTGTGGAGCGAAAGCGACGGCTTGCCCGGGGTGATTGTGGACCGCTACGGTGATTATTTCGTTCTGCAGACGCTGACGCTGGCGATGGACCAGCGCAAAGAGCTGATCGTGCAGGCGATTGTCGATCTTGCCGGAAAGGTCACGATCATCGAGCGAAACGACGCGCCGATTCGCAAGGCCGAGGGCCTTGAATCAAGCGCCGGTGTGCTGGAGGGCGCCGCGCCGTCGGCGCCCATACTTGTGGAAATAAATGGGACGACACAGAGGTCGTCCCTCCAGGTTGAAGTGGATCTTTTGCACGGTCACAAAACCGGATTTTATCTCGACCAGCGCGATAATTATGCCGCGGTAGCCGGTTACGCGAGGGATCGGCGCGTGCTCGATTGCTTTGCCAACCAGGGCGCGTTCGCGCTCGCTTGCGCGCGCGCCGGCGCGAGCGACGTCGCAGCGGTGGAAGAAAATGGCGACAACATTCTCGCCGGCAAAAGAAGCGCCGAGCGGAACGACTTAAGGGTGCGCTGGATCGAACAGAATGTGTTTGCCTTTTTGCGCAGCGCGGAAAAGGCGCAGGCCGAATACGATCTCATCATTCTCGATCCGCCGTCGTTCAGCAAAACCAGAAGCGGTCTCGGCGGCGCGTTGCGCGGTTATCGCGAGCTGCATCTGCGCGCGTTCCGGTTGCTATCGAAAAACGGAATCCTGGCGACATTCTCGTGCTCGCATAACGTGAGTGCGGCCGCTTTCGAAGCCACCATCGCCGACGCACTGGTGGACGCGCGCCGTTCCGCGCGCCGGTTGCGGCGCTTTGAGCAGGCGCTCGATCATCCCGTGCTGCCGACAATTCCAGAGACGGAATATTTTAAAGGGGTGCTCATGGAAATGATGCCGGGACGCTAACGTGAAGCTGCCAATGCGAAGTAAGAACCGGCAAACAAAACCAAATTCCAAATTCAAACGCGCAATTTGAAAAACGGTGTGGAAAATCTCCCAAGCTCTCACTAATGTGGCGGCGGGGCCGAGTTGTTCCGGAGAAAATGTCGTCATGCCAGACAAGATCCGACCGATTGAACAGATGCTGGAGCTGAGCGAAGAAGAGGCGCTTTCGCCCGAGCATTTGGACGAGCAGGTGCAGAAGGCGCAGGAGCAACTGCTCCAACTCAAGCGCCAGCAGGAACAAATCGAGAAACAGAAGCGCGAGCTGGAGGAGCTGAGCCGGCGGCAGGAAGAGTTGGAACGCGGGCGGGCCGAGATGACCGACAAACTGACGCGCTCATTGGTCGTACTGGAACGCGAAGGTTACGAGACGCAGAAACGACTCGAGCAGGTGCGCGCGATGCGCGAGAGTTTTGGGCAACATCTCAAGTTGATCGAAGCGATCGATCCCAAAAGTTGGAACCCGACCGACCTGCACAAGGAGCTGAGCCGGGCGCTTAGCGCGGTGGACGACGCCCGCGCCGAATTCAGCCAGCAGCGCAGCCGCCTGCAGGCAACCGGCGGCGAGGCGGATGGTGCATTGCCGGACGCGGCTCCGTCTTTATCCGAACTGGGCGGCCGCACCCTCTGGCAATGGATCCAGATTGGCTTCGGGTTGACCTTGCCGCTTATCCTTTTCGGTCTGCTCGCGCTCTTTCTTTTTTTCTGGATGGCTGCGACCACCCGCTGACCCTGCATGTTTCGTCGCGCGCGGAAGCCAATCACATCGTTGGACCGCAAACAGCAGGAGCTCACACAACGCGAATCGCAACTGCGACAGGAGATGGAAAGACTCGAGCGCCTGATTGCCGCCGCACCAATGGTGGCGGAGGAAACTTCACGGCGCCAGCGCGAGGAACTGCTCAATCGGGCGCAACACAGCCGCAGTCGCCTCGAGGTATCGGTGGCTCTGCAGGACAAACGTTTTGGCGAAGATGAAGGCGGAAACCGGCGGCACGGCTCGCTGCGCAAAGCCCGGCGGGAAGGCCGGCTCTTGTTCGTGGCGCTGGCGATTGCGCTCTGCGTGGCCGTGATCTGGCTCGCGACTCATCTGCATTTTTGGTAACGCGATGGCTGAAGCTTCCGATCTCGATGTTGCTTACATCGCCAGGCTGGCGCGGTTGAACCTGAGTGAAGAAGAGACGCGCCTCTTCCAAAAGCAACTGGGCGACGTGTTGACTTACGCCGCAAAATTGGGCGAAGTCGATGTGAGCCACGTGGAAGCCGCCGCCCACGCGATACCGGTCTTCAACGTGTTTCGCGACGACGATCCGCGCGATTGGTTCACGGCGGAGGAAGCGTTGAGCAATGCACCGCACCAGGCGAACCGGCTCTTCATCGTCACCAAAGTAGTCGAATGAGCACCGCTGATCTGGCGGCGCTGACCATCGCCGAAGTGCAATCATTGCTTCGCCGGCGCGCAGTGTCGGCCAGCGAGGTGCTCGAAGCTTTGCGGGCGCGAATCGAAGAGATCGACCCAAAACTCGGCGCTTATCTCTCGCTGGATTTTGAGGACGCGGCCAGGCAGGCCGAACTGGTAGATGTCGATCTTCCACTGGGCGGAGTGCCGGTGGCGATCAAGGACGTCATCAACGTGGCCGGTCAACCGTGCACCTGCGGCTCCAAAATCCTGGGCAATTATCACGCGCCCTACGACGCGACGGTCATTCGCAAATTGCGCGCGGCCGGCGCGATTCCGTTCGGCAAAACAAACATGGACGAGTTCGCCATGGGTTCCTCGACGGAGAATTCGAGTGTCAAGCCCACGCGCAATCCATGGGATTTATCGCGCGTCCCCGGCGGTTCCAGCGGTGGTTCGGCCGCCGCGGTCGCAGCCGACGCTGCCTTTGGCGCGCTCGGCACCGACACCGGCGGTTCGATTCGCCAACCGGCCGCCCTCAGCGGTCTGGTCGGATTAAAGCCGAGCTACGGGCGGGTCTCACGCTTCGGCCTGGTCGCGTTCGCTTCGTCGCTGGACCAGGTCGGCCCCCTCGCCAAGACGGTGCGCGATGCCGCCATCATCATGAACGTGATTGCCGGGCATGATTCCTCGGACACGACCTCTCTCAATGAACCGGTGCCGGATTACACGGCTAATCTCGGCCGCGATCTGCGCGGGCTGCGCCTCGGTTTGCCAAAGGAATACATGATCGAGGGAATCGATCCGCAGGTAAAAGCGGCGATCGAGGAGGCGGTCAATCAATTGCACGCCCTCGGAGCGGAGATTGTCGATGTTAGCCTGCCGCACACCGACTACGGCATCGCCGTTTATTATTTCCTCGCGACCGCGGAAGCATCGGCCAATCTCGCGCGCTTCGATGGCGTGCGTTATGGGCATCGCGCGGACCATCCGCGGGACCTGCTCGATCATTACGGCCGGACACGCGCGGAAGGTTTCGGCCAGGAAGTAAAACGGCGCATCATTCTCGGCACTTACGTGCTGAGCTCCGGCTATTACGACGCGTATTATCTGCGCGCGCAAAAGGTGCGCGAGCTCATCCGGCAGGATTTCGCGAAAGCGTTCGAGAACGTGGACGCGATCGTATCGCCCACTTCACCGGTGCCGGCGTTCAAACTCGGCGAGCGCACCGCCGATCCGCTGCAAATGTACCTGGCCGATATTTTCACAAACACAGGAAACCTGGCCGGTATTTGCGGCATTAGCGTGCCGTGCGGTTTTGCCAGGATCGATAATGTGCGATTGCCGATTGGACTGCAGCTGATGGGCAAGGCGCTGGACGAAGCTCGGATTTTTCAGATCGCCCATGCCTACGAACAAAGCACCGATTGGCACAAGGCGAAGCCGCCCATCTGAACGCGGCGCGGTGTGAAACAGCCGACGACGGGATTCGAACCCGTGACCTGCGGTTTACGAAACCGCTGCTCTACCAGCTGAGCTACGTCGGCGCGGAAGCGGCAAAGATTACACCGGCACAACCAGCGGGCAAGCGGCCGGGCTAGCGCGTCTTTTGCAGAAGAGCGGGGTTTTTGCGCAGCTCTGCGTAGATACGCTCGGCGATGATCTGATGACCTTTGACGTTGGGATGAAAATCCCACTCGTTCCGATGGAGCGAGTCCTCATCGTAGCCGTCATACACGCCGGTAAGATCGACAATGGTAAAGCCCGCTTCGGCGGCGTAACGAAGATGGTTGGGCGTTTCCTCATCGCCGAGGCCGCGGAGGTTTGGCAGATAAAGAAAGACCGGACGAATGGAATGCTGCCGGCAAAGCTCGACGATTTTGCGGTAGGTCCCGATAATCATTTCGTCCTCGAACGGTTCGAGGCGGGAACGCAATGTCCGCACCGACATGGTGCTTTTGACGCCCGCTTTCTTGACGATCTGTTGCAGGAACTCGTAGGGAATGGTCGCGCCGGTCGCTACCACTTCGGCCAATCGATTCTTCGCCTTATGCGTGTCGGATGGGTGAGCAACGTAAAAGACAATGTCCGGCTGAAATGCAAGCGCCCTGGTGTCGAGCATGGCGAGCCGATGAAGCGAAGTGTGGGTGGCCGACGCGAAATTCAAGATCTCGTACTGCTGGACGGTCTTGTGATCGTTATCGCGGTTGAGCCGCTCCTCCACGATCTCCTCCCATAGCTTGTTGTTGGGCACCTCGCGGTTCATCTCGGGCGAACCGCCCAGCAGCGCGATCCGGCAGGTGCCGGGAGGCGGTTTCTTCTCGTAGTCTTTGTCCCGCATGCCCCAGCGATTGGTCGTGAATGCGCCGGACTCGGAACTGAGATTGGGGCGCAACGTCAGACCAAGAAAGTCGGCCGTGTCCTGGTAGGTGGCGCGCCAGTCCATCCACTGGCGCAGTTCGTCGCGCGCTTCTTCGCCTTCATCCCGCGCTTTGTTGTACTTCTCCCAAAGCTGGGAATTGAATCGGTCGACGCGGGTGAGCTTTTCATAATAGCCCCGGTCGAGCTGGGCCAGGTCCTGGCGGCTAAGCTTTTCCTTGCGCATCTCGTCGCCGACCGTCGTCCATTTGGGAGCAAGGCGAGTGTAAATGCCGGGCTGCGCGAGGACCAAAAGCGCAAGCATGGCAGCGCCGGTTGGGAGCGCGGCAATAAGAAAAGATTTTTCCGGAGCTGCCGCGGCTGCTCCGCCCGTCCCCTCCTCTCTTCGCGCAATGACTGCGCCCCAAGCGGCGAGCACAACGCCAGCCAGGAATGCCGGCGCCAGAACGGTGACATCTTTCCAAGTCGGCGCGGGAACAGCCCAAAGCGAAACCCATTCGGACAAAGTAGTGCTGATCCAGATCGACCAGAGCAAACAAATCACGCAAAACACGCCGATGATGCGGAGCGTATGCAAGGCGACGCCCCGAAAAGTTCCGCCGGCCGCGGCGGTCTTTTTCTTACGGGCGGCCGCTTTGGCGTCGTAAAGAGTGTTGGCCGCGACGACCGCGCCGAACAACGCCCAGAAAACCACGTCCGGCGCAGACATCGAAAAAGAGCCGCGCAGCCAGAACCATTGGTAGGCATGCAACGCCCACGTAACCAAAAAGACGACGATCGTGGCAAAGAGCAGACTGGCCGTGGCCGGCCAATGGCGCAGCCGAAAATAGACGGGATAAAAAACGACCCGCTGCATGAAGTCGCGCCAGTAGATGTTCGCCCGCCGCCAGAAATCGGTAAAACTGTCGGCGTGCCAGAAGCGGTTCATGATCCGTGGCAGATCGAAGCCGAAGAGAAGCAACACGCCGATGACGAGGTGAAATTGTCCGGAGAGGCGCAAGATGAGTAGAAAATTGGAAACCAGATAACGGGCCAGGGAGGCGACGCTGTTGACGTTGTCCGGCCCGATGACCATGTAGTAATACACGGCGCGATAAATCAGCAGGTGCAGCACGCCCCAGAAAATCCACTTCAACCCGCGCTGATGAATGAGATGTCGATCCGCGTCGTAGTAATTGCGATGAAACGTCGCGTAGTCGACGACCGGGAAAAGCGGAAAGACGACGTTCGGTAACAGGAAAAAGTAGGAGAGCGAGGACCACAGGCCGGCCGGAGCCTTGCGATGATTGAGCGTATAGACGTAAACGATGAGTCGGAACATGAACATCGAGGTCAGGATCGGCCAGACCGCGTCGCTCCAGGGCGCTCGCGTCCATCCCATGCGGCATTCAGCGAGGGCGAATCCGGCAAGAACGAGGACGCCCACCCGATAGCGAAACGAGAGCGGCAAATGGCAGAGACCAATTAAGGCGAGACCGAGGCCAATCAGCCACCCCGCCTGGACGAAACCAAAAACCAGCACGATCGCGCCGAAAGAAAGAAAAAGGAAAAATGGCAGCCGATATTCGAGCGGCAGAAGGTAGTGAATAAGGAACCCGAAAAAGATGAGAAAACAGATGTGCTGGTTGAACATCGGGCTCACGAGGTTGAAGTGCCGGACCAGCAGCACGAGCAATCCCAGCTGGATTTCGAGCGCGAGAAAGCGGGGCAGCGATGGCACGTCGGCGGCTAGCAGGCGCGCGGTGGCAGTGGCGTCGCGCGCTTGCCGGGTCGGTGCTGAGGAACGAACCAGGCCAATCGCTCCACCCAGAAGAGCCAGCATCACAAATTTTGCCGTCGGATCCTGGGTAGGCTTTTGCAGTCCGGCCTTTAAGAAGAGGACGCGCCGTGCCCGCTGCGGCATCGGTCGAGCTTCCGGAGCGGCATACTTCGCCGGGAGTTGGACCGGTTGCTCAAGGGCGCGCGCGGCATCGGCAGCGAGAACTACGGCAATGGCCGCGACTCCAACCAAAAGCCATTCGCCCAATCCGCGTCGCGTCGCCGGGAGCAGCATGGTAAGGCCGCTGATGAGTAAAGCTGCTCCGCCGCATCCCAGCATCATCGAACCGGGCTCGAGCGCGAAGCGATAACCGTCTCCGATCCATCGGTAATCGGCTTTCGCCGCCAGGAACGTGATGGTCCCACCGACAAGGGCAACGAGCAGGCCAAGCCACCAATTGGGGCGACGTCGCGGATCAAAACCATTCCGCCAAAACTGTGTGGCGGCCTGAGTCAATGTTGCAGTGGTCATGTGGTGAGTTGGATGTGAAGAGTCGAAAGATTAAAGACCAAGGGAACGAGCAATGATGTTGCGTTGTATGTCCGAGGTGCCGGAATAAATGGGGCTGGCCATGGCATCGCGCAAAGAACGCTCAACTCCCGTCTCGGTCAGGTAACCCGACCCGCCGAAAACGCGAATGGCCGTCTCAGCCGCCCGCACGAACGATTCGCTCACGCTAAGTTTGGCCAGCGCCGCATCGATCAATGAGGGTTTGTTCTGGTCGAGCAACCAGGCCGCGCGATAGACGAGCAAGCGCGCCGCTTCCAAGCGCCGTTTCACGTCCACGATCGCGTGCCCAATGGCTTGGAATTTTCCGATCGGTTGGCCAAACTGAACTCGCTTCCGCGCGCGGGCAATCGTGGTTTCGAGCAGCCGCTCCATCGTTCCGAGGTGCGCCGCTGAGATTCCGATACGCTCCCACGCCATGAATTCGGAAAAGATCGTCGCGCCCGCGCCGGTCTGGCCGAGCCGGTTTTCGACTGCCACCTCGCAATTTTCGAACTCGACGTCGCCCAGCGGAGAGGTGCGCAGCCCCATCTTCGCGTGCGCGGTCGAACGGCGAACACCCGGGGCGGCAGTTTCGATAATGAAGCTGGTGATTCCGCCAAAACTTCGCTTTTTCTCATCCGTCACCGCGCTGACGACGAGAACATCGGCCACCGGGCCGTTGGACACGAAAACTTTCCGGCCAGAAACAACAAAGCCCGCACCGTTTGGCCGTGCGCTTGTTGCCATGGAAAAGACGTCCGACCCTGCTTCTGCTTCGGTGGTCGCATTTCCTCCGATCACCTCCCCGCTACACAAACCGGGCAGGTAACGCCGTTTTTGATCGGCCGTCCCATGTTTCCAAATAGGGACGACGCATGAAAAGAGATGCGCCCCGATGGAGAAAACCAGTCCGGAATCGTGACACCCATAACCAAACGCTTCCATCGCCATGATGGTGGAAAGCGCATCGAGTTCGCCGCCGCCGAAATCTTTCGGCACAAACAAACCGAGCAGATGGACCTGCTGGCAGCGCGTCCACAGCTTGCGCGAGAAAGCTTGAGTGGCATCTCTCTCGCCCACCCCCTCATTGAGCTCGTCTTGAGCGAAGCGAACGATCTCGGCGCGACGACGCTGCTGCTCTTCTGTCACTGAAAAATCCATTCCGATCTTGCCCAGCTTACGCCAGCGCGACCACCGGTGCGCCGCCTTCGAGCGGAACCAGCTCAGGAATCTGCCGCGCCTTGGCTGCCTCGCGATAGTTCAAGCGAGGATCCAGCGCGTAAAGGGGATCGAGATTGGAACCCCGATCAGTCAGGACAGATTGCACAAAGAGCAGTTCCTGTTCGGAGCGCGAATCGAGTCGGGCGGCACGCAGCGCGATCGGCACATCCTCGGGATAGCTGTTGCGACCCGGAGGTATCGCGGAAAGCCGGAAAAGTATCAGCCGCTGCCGGACGAGCGTGGAAAACATGTCCATAAAAAAGCGTCGCTTGGCTGGTTTGCTCAGACAATTATCGGCCAGCCATGCTGCCGCGACTCCGCCATAGCCGGCCGTGATCACACCGGCGGAGTTAATCGGGTCGACGAATGCGGCCGCGTCGCCGGCCAGACACCAACCGTCGCCCGCGAGCTCGGTTGGCCGGTAGGCGAAATCGCGAATCGCTCGAACTGAGCCGGGAATAAACCGCGCCTCCTGCAACAATTCTCCGATGATCGGCAATCGGCGACAGGCGCGGTCGAAGCGCTGTTCCAACTTCTCGCCGCCAGATTTGAATTCGGCCGCCTCAGCCGGCGCCAGGACGAGTCCGACGCTGGTGTGCTCTTTCTGCACGATATGCCAGCACCAACCCCATTCCGATGTCCCAAGCTGGACCGTGGTCGGTTTGATTTCCCGGCGTTTGTGCCATGGACAAATCAATCCGCCCTGCGCCACATAGGCCGAGTCGTCGTAGTAACCCCAAATGCTCATGAACCGCAGGTCCCTGTCCGGCTCACGAATGCCGAGCTGATTGGCGATGACCGCGCCCTGGCCGCTGGCGTCCACGATATAACGGCAACTGATCCGGCCTTGTTCCCCAGCGCGGCGGTCTTTGTAGCTCACCGTCTTGGTGCCGTTGCCGAAATCGATTTGCTCCACACCGACTTCCTCAAAAACCTGCACACCGCGCCGTTGCGCGACGCGCAACAAAATTTCATCGAATTCATCGCGCTCGACGTGGAGGGAGGGGCGGCGGAAACCGAAATCGGCCAGCGCGGTTTGTCGAATGACTCCACGCCAATAAGTCGTGCCGCCCGATTTATGGATAAACCCGGCTCGCTCGATGTCCTCGGTCGCGCCCGCCGTGGCAATGTATTTCCAGACGTGCGGCAAAACGCTCTCGCCGACCACCATGCGGGGGTGGCGCACCTTGTCTAAAAGGACAACCTCATAGCCTTTCTGCGCGATACAATTGGCGGCTATACTCCCGGCCGGACCGCCACCGATCACGACCACATCGGCCTTCGCCGGGACCGGTTCCATGTTGTGATTTGAACGCGCCGCCATCACCGTCCAAGGCTAGCGCAGCGCCCTCGAAAACGCACGCCCAAACTTGCTTTCACGCCGCCGCTTCCTCCAAAAGTCCGGCCTTTAACAATGCATAGTCGATTTTCGAAGTTGAAGTTTTCGGCAGCACCGCCTGAAAACGAAAAAAATCCGGGACCATGTAGGCCGGCAAGTTTTCCACGCAAAACCGTTTCAGCTCAATGATCGAAGGCGGCGCGCCGGAACAGGCGATGAACGCCGTGACCTGCATGCCAGCCGCGGCTTTCTCAACTCCTACGACGGCGACTTCGTTGATTGCCGGATGTCGATGTAAACACGACTCGATTTCATCCAGCTCTACGCGGTAGCCGTGTCTTTTGATCATCCGATCGCGGCGGCCAAGGAAACGATAATTCCCTTCGGCATCCTGCCGGACGAAATCTCCCGTGCGATACCAGCGTTTTCCCGCGGCATCGAGCACGAATGGATCGGCGCGACCTTCGGCTCCGCCCCAGTAACCCTGCATCACGCTGGCGCCGGCGACGAGTAACTCCCCCATTTCGCCGCGCGGAACCGTCTCACCAGCTTCGTCCACGACTTTGGTCCGCGCGTAAGGACAGGCGACACCGATTGGAATCTGTTCGTTCGGGTCGCCGCTTTCGTCCGGCAGCCGATAAAACGTGCAGACATTGGTCTCGGTCGGTCCGTAGAGATTGTAGATTGTCGATCTTGCGAGCAATTTGCGCAGCTCCGACAACGGCCCCGGCGGAAAAACTTCTCCCGCGTAGAGAATGATCCGCAGCGGCGAACAATCATACTGCTGGAGGCCGGCTTGCATGAGCAGCATGAGCGCGGTCGGAGTCGAGTACCAAATGGTGATTCGCTCCTGCGCGATGAGCGCGGCCAGGGCCTTGGGAGACTTGGCTGTTTTCGCGTCGATCAAGACCAGCGTCGCGCCGCTGCTCAGCGTCAGGAACACATCCAAAATGGAAAGGTCGAAATGCAGCGGCGCATACGAAGAGACGCGGTCGTGCGGCGTTGGTTGGAATTCGTCCCGACACCAGTTGACGAAGACGGCGGCGTTTTGGTGGGAAAGGACAACACCCTTGGGGCGGCCGGTCGAGCCGCTCGTGTGCAAAATGTAAGCGGTGTGGTGCGGCTCGATTGACGGAGCTGAGCCAGTCGGAAAAGCGTTGGCGGGCGCGGCCTCGAGAGCGGCCCGCAAATATTTGCCGCCGCCAGTTTTTTCCAGGGAAAGAATGTGCGGCCTTTGCTCAGCTGGCCAGCTCTCCCTCAAGGCCTTGGCGTGCGGTTCTTCCGCGATCACCGCGGCGACCGCGCAGCTTTTGAGAATCCCTTCGTTGCGCGAAAAAGGAGCCGCCGGATCGACCGGCACATAGGCAGCGCCGGTTCTGAGCACGCCAAAGATCGAAGCGACGGCATCGATCGACTTTTCCAAGTACAAGCCCACGCGATCACCCGGTCGAATTCCGTGGACGCGAAGATAACGCGAAAGCTCCTCCGAGAGCTGCTCGAGTTCGCGATAGGTGATGCGGCCGACACCAGGCTCCTCGATCGCCGTTCGATCCGGCCACGTCGCGGCCGAATCGAGCAGCATTTGGTGGAGAATCTCCCGAGTCACCTTCGATGCCACGAACGCCTGCCGCCGAAAGATCAGGCCTTCGGCTGCTTCGATTGCACGTAACGCGCGATGTCCGCGACCGTGTTCAGATTATCCACATCGGCCTCGTGCGCTTCGACCTGAATGCCATAACGCTCTTCGAGAAATCCCACTAACTTCAAAGTGGCGATGGAATCGAGCACGCCGCCCGTCACCAACGGCGTGGAATCGGTCAGATTCTCGGGGCTTTCGCCAGGCAGAAATTCCTTCAGAATGTACTCTTTAATCGTCGCTTTGATCTCTTCCATGTCTCTTGAGCCCGAATGAACTTTTTCGGTCTCAGTTATAATTTAGCAAGATCGACATGTCGAAGATAAAATCCGGAAAGGCGCTCGCTCCGTGCGTTTTTGTGGACGAGTTTGACGCGCTGCCGCGCGCCATTATATGCTTGCCGAGCCATAAATGAACCAACGCCGAACCGCGGCCGATCAGCGCCGCAAATTTTTTTCGAATGCAAGCGCGTTCACGCTGATCGAATTGCTCGTTGTCATTGCCATCATCGCCATTCTGATCGGGTTGCTCTTTCCTGCTTTCGCCCGGATGCAGGTCATCACCGATCGCTCCAAGTGCGCGTCAAATCTTCGACAAATTGGTGCCGCCATCAGCGCCTATACTGGCGAACACGACGGCTTTCTCCCGGGACCGCTCTGGACGTGGCAGAATCCGTGGTACGCAGCGGGGGATTACGGCGGGCTCGGTTACTATTTGTGGCGCTATCTCAAGCTCTCGGCCCCGGGAATCGACTCGCAGAAAGCCGACGTTTTGGTATGTCCGGCCTGGCAACGCGGCGCGCCTTATGCCCAGGACGACAAATACGTGCAATGGGTCGTGAACAAGCATCCCGGCGAAACGTGCAAGAAAGCGTGTCAGGATACCGGTCAACAAGCACCGGATCCGGGATGCAGAGATCCTTGGGGCGATGCTCTCATCCGCTACGATAACGGAAATAATCCCGAAGCGGACCCGTTTAAAGGAGACAAAGCGCAGCCGCTCGCTTCGCTACCGACCGCGGACAATGAGGGCAATCCGATTTCGGCCGCTACGATCTGGGCGCTGCAAGACTACGATCAAGAATCGTCCAATCGATCCAAGATGTGTCCGTCCCTGCCGCCGACTCCGGTCGCGGACGTGATTGGCAGCGTGGTGAAAACGCCGGTCCACAAAGACGTACGCAATGCCCTCTTCTTCGATTGGCACGTCGAGCCGATCAAAGTGCCGGTGAAAAGCACCGGCCCCTAGGGAGCATTTAGCTCCCAGGGGAAACTTCCGTTTCGGCCGACAATATTCCGGCGTTCGCCGGCAACGGTTTGGTGCCGGTGTCCACGGCCGAGATGGGAATATTTTTTTCTGTCCGCACGACCGAGAGAAATGCGGCCACCGCCGCGCCGACCTCGCGCAATGTCTCGATTGAGCAGGCCAAAGCCAAAGCTGCCATCACGAGTGTCGGGGCCCAAAGCTGATCAAAATAAGCGATCAAAGTATCGACAAACAGCCCCGCGGAAATGATCCAGCCGGCCGTTTTGCAGGTCGGCTCAATGCGCAAACGAATGAGCTGTTTGCCCGAGCCGTGATCCTCCGCCAAGGCCCACAGTTTTGCGCCGCCGAAAAACCCGACGCGCACCTCCAGGTCCCATCGATCAAATTCCCTGCCCCGCCGCATGGTATAGCCGTTCCCACGCAAGGCCGCCTCCCACCGCGTCAGCCGTTCTTCGATCGGTTCGAAAATTTCGGACCAAATGTTGAAATCCCGGCGCCGCGGAAAGACGAATCGACTGACACGTCGATACCGCCACGGATGAAGACCACCGGTGAACCTGCCGCAAAGCCGCGCGAGCGGTTGGAGAAGATGGAGACAGGCAACTGCGAAGCGCGAACGTTTCGTAAATCCCGGCTGCAACGGGACGGCGGCGGCGCGTTTCGTCGCCGTCCAAATGGGCAGCGCGATCGTGAAGGCGAGCGGAAAGAGAAGAAAGAGCAACGGTTTGATGAAGAGGCCGGCGAGCGAGGCGAGGGCGAACGCGGCAATGAGCAGATAATACTCCGGCGTGAGCGGCAGGGAGGTCCACTCGCTCGGAATTCGCTCGGCGCTTTGGAATAGCGCGAGGCCCCACGTGCCGTGATAAATCCGCTCGCGTAAACCAAACATGGCGGCGGCGCCCGGCCCATAAAGTTGGCCGGCCCAGCTAAGATGTCCGGCGATGTTGTATTTCTCCGGCCACTTTCGTTCCAGTAACGCTTCGGCGATCCCGTAATGGAACTGCTGTTTCCAGTAAGTCTTGAGCGAGCCGCGTCGATGATGCCACACTACCGCGGCGGGCGCGAAGCCGAGGCTCCAGCCTTTCTCCTGCAAGCGCCAGCAAAGATCGACATCGTCGCCCGCCACCCGAAACTGCGGGTCGAATCCGGCGACTTCGAGCAGACAATCGCGACGCACGGCAAGGTTGCAGCCCGGGAGATGTTCCGCGACGCGATCGGAGATGAGGACATGCGCCGGGCAACCGGGCGCATAGGCCACGCAGCGCGCGAAATGGGACGAGCGCGGCGGCAAAAGATTGGGGCCGCCGATCGCCGCGTAGTCGCCGCTACCGAAAGCATGCGCCAGGTACTTCAACCAATCACGGTCGGGATAGGCGTCGTCATCGATATAGGCCACGATTTCGCCGGTGGCAGCGCGCGCGGCGACGTTGCGTGCCGCGCTCAACCCGCTGTTGGCCGTGTTGACGAGTTTGACGCGGTGCCGGCTCGCCACTGTGGGCGTGGCATCGGTCGAGCCATCGTTCACGACAATGATTTCGTAGTCGGGATAATCGAGCTGTTCGGTTCGGCTCAGACAATCCTCCAGCCATTTGGCGCCGTTATAGGTGCAGACTGCCACCGATATGCGCGGCCAATCTCCGGCGTGGTCAAACGGAATGGCGGAATAAGCGGAAGCGACCGCGGCGAACGCGGGTTTCGGCCGCCTCTCGCGATCGGTCAGTCCGAAATCCCAATCCTCGATCGAATAACCGCCGCGATGCCACTGATCGGTGTAGGAGAAGACAAACGCGCCCGCGCAGCCGGCGGCGAACGCGGCCGTGATCTGCTCGCGCACGATGCGCGCCTGTCGCTCCAATCCGTGGCGGCGGCTGTCGAGGCCGATTTCACTTAAGACGAGGGGTTGTTCGCCAGCGATGTTTTGCAGCCGCGCGACGTAGCTGTTGAAACGTTCCTGCGTCTCGAGAAAAACGTTGAAGCAAATGAAATCGACAAATCCCAGGCGCAGATATTCGGTGGTCGGATAATTGACATACGTGGTGAGCGCGCCGGGATCTTCACTGCGCACGGCGCGACATAGATTTTGCAAAAAACGTTCGACCTCTTCGCGGCCGTGCCAGCGAATCACGCCGGCGGGAATTTCATTGCCGATTGTGTAACCGAGCACGGCCGGATGACCGGCGCAGGTGCGCACCGCGGCGCGCGCGCGCTGGATGATGGAACGCGCGCGTTGTCGATCTTGCAGGAAAGCGACGTGTTGTTCCCAGGCCAGCCCGACGAGCACGTAAAGACCATGCTGTTGTGCCACGTCGAGCAACCAGCGCGGCGGCACCGTGTAGAGCCGGAGCGAATTCATGCCGGCACCGGCAATTTGGGCAAAATCGCGATCGACCTGCGCAGGCTCGCCGTATTCGCGCTCGCCCTCCGCATCGAAGGGACCGTAAGTCACGCCGGTGAGGAAAAGCTTGGAGTTACCCTGAAAAAGAAATTTGCCTTCGACGTGCGGCTTGGCGGTTGAACCGCTGATGGGTTGAGTGCCGCTGGGAGAGGCAATCGAGCTCGAAGCCATAAAGCTGATAGGGCAAAAAGGGTGTATCTTCCGTCGCGGCGGGAGAGAGTTCTAACTAATAACTTTTACAGAAAAATAAATGATTTATACTTGGCGGCCAGCGCTTCGCCGTTCGTGGATTCGGGAAGTTTGCGAGCAATCTTAGCAGAGTAGGCGTGAAATATCTTCCTCGAATCATCCGGTACGTGCGGCCTTACTGGAAACTCGGGCTCATCTCCGCCACGCTCACGATTCTTTCCTCGATGGCGGCGCTGCTGGCGCCGTGGCCGCTGAAATTGATCGTGGACAGTGTGCTCGGCAACCGGCCGCTGCGGCCGGTGCTGCGGCCGATCGTGGACGGGTTGCATGCTTTCGGCGCGGGCAAACTTTCCATCCTCGCTTTTGCGGTGCTGGCCGGGCTCATCATCGTGGTCGTGCAAAATACGCTGACCGTTTTGCACAGCTACGTGACTACGAGCTTTGAGCAGAAAATGATCCTGGATTTTCGCAGCGACATGTTTCAACACGCCCAGCGCCTGTCGCTCGCCTTCCACGACCAAAAACGCGCCGGGCAGATGATCTACGCGATCAATTACCAGGGGCACGCCGTGGCGGGCGTGGTCATGGCGGCGCAACCCTTGACGCAAAGCCTCATCACGCTGGTGGGCATGGTGATGATCATGTTTCGCCTCAACCGCACCGTCGCGCTGCTGACCCTGGCGATCGTGCCGTTTCTTTATTACTCGGTCGCCTATTATGCGACGCACATCCGCGGCTACATGAGACGGGTCAAACGAATGGAGGGACGCTCCATCACCATTATTCACGAGGCGATGGCGATGTTGCGTGTAATCGTGGCCTTTGGCCGCGAGCGTTATGAGCACAGCCGGTTTCGGCGCCAGGGAGAACAGGCCATCAACGCGCGCATTCGGCTCACGGTTCGGCAGACGATATTTTCTCTCACCATCAACACGATCTCGGCGCTGGGCCACGGCGTCGTGCTTGGATACGGCGCTTATCAAGCATACCTGGGACGGCTGACCACCGGTGAGCTGCTCGTGATTCTCTCTTACGTCACTTCGGTCTATCAGCCGTTGGAAACGATCAGCAGCACGATCGGTTCGATGCAAAACCAATTCATCAGCCTGCAGATCGCCTTTAACGTCATGGATCGGGTGCCGGAAATTCGCGACGCGCCCGACGCCGTCACCATCGAGCGGGCGCGCGGGGAAGTGACCTTTGACCACGTCAACTTCAACTACGAGGGACGGCGCAACACCTTGCGCGATATTTGTTTCGAGGCAAAGGCGAATGACGTCGTCGCCATCGTTGGCCCGACCGGCGCCGGCAAGACCACGCTGGTAAGCCTTTTACCCCGATTTTATGACGTGGAATCGGGCCGCGTTTTGATCGACGGCGTCGACGTGCGAAAAATTTCGCTACGCTCCTTGCGGGAACAAGTCAGCATGGTGTTGCAGGAGCCGTTGCTTTTCTCGGCGACGATCGCCGACAATATTCGCTACGGGCGACTGGACGCGACCATGGACGAAATCATCGCCGCGGCGGAAGCGGCGAATGCGCACGAGTTCATCAACGCGCTGCCGCATAAGTACAAAACGACGCTGGGTGAACGCGGTTCGCGTCTTTCCCTTGGAGAACGCCAGCGTCTCTCCGTGGCCCGCGCTTTTCTAAAGGACGCGCCCATTCTGATTTTAGACGAGCCGACGGCATCGATCGATTCCAAAACGGAAGCGGTCATTCTCGACGCGCTTGATCGATTGATGGCTGGGCGCACGACTTTTATGATCGCTCACCGGCTGTCCACGGTCCGTAACGCCGACCTCATCCTGGTGATGCATCACGGCGCGATCGTGCAACGCGGCCGGCACGAAGACCTGGTCGCGGTGGATGGCTTGTACAAGCAGCTCTTCGAGTTGCAGACCGTGCAGCGTCAACGCCGCTCGCTCTTTCGTTCGACCGTCAAGGAAATGGCGCGCACGAACACATGAACGTCGCCGGGAAGAAGAAAATCGTGCTCCTGGGCATGATGACAAAAATACCGGTCCCAGGCGTTGTCTGGCAGTACTTGCATTACCTCATCGGCTTCCAGCGGCTGGGCTACGAGATTTATTATGTCGAGCAGCACGCCCGCACGCCCTCCATGTTCATGGAAACGCAGCAGTCCGACGGCTCGACCAAAGCCGCCGCCTTTATCGCCGGCGTAATGGAGCGGTTCGACCTGGCGGATCGCTGGTGTTACCACGCGCTGCACGAGAAGGGCCAGTACTTCGGCTTCAGTCAAACGCAGCTGCAAAGCCTCTTTCAATCGGCCGAGTTGATTATCAACCTGCATGGCGGCACCCAGCCGCTGCCCGAGCACGCCGCCACGGGCCGGTTGATTTACATCGAAACCGACCCGGTCCAATTGGAAATCGAATTACACAAAGAGATCCAGGCAACGATTGATTTTCTCGCGCCACACAGCGCCTTCTTCACGTTCGGCGAAAACCTGGGCAATCCTGACTGCCGCTTACCCGTCACCGACCGATTCAAGTTCGTGCCCACCCGGCAGCCCGTGGTGATTGATTTTTGGCAATCCCATGGCAGCGATGCCGGAGAAAATTTCACAACCGTCGGCACGTGGCGCCAGCCGTGGCGAAACGTCTGGTATCAACGGCGTAAATACGGCTGGAGTAAAGACGCCGAATTTTTCAAGTTCATCGGCCTGCCCCAGCAGACATCGCAAAGTTTCGAGCTGGCGCTGGCCGGTTGCGCGCCCGAGGTAAAGCAAGAGCTGGAAAATTATGGCTGGCGCGTGCGCGACGCGATGGAGTTATCAAACCCGGATGACTATCGCGCTTACATTCGCGCTTCTCGCGGTGAGTTCACCGTGGCGAAAGAACAAAATGTAGAGCTGCGCAGCGGCTGGTTCAGCGATCGCAGCGCGACCTATCTGGCGGCCGGGCGACCGGTCATCACACAGGAAACCGGGTTCAGCAATATTTTGCCGACCGGCGCCGGACTCTTTGGGTTCAGGGCAATGGACGAAGTGCTGGCGGCGGTCGCAAAAATCAATTCCGATTACGAGTCGCACCGCCGGGCCGCGGCCGAGATTGCGCGCGACTATTTCAGTCACGATGTGGTCCTTGGGGCTATACTCGAGCAGACCGGCGTTTCCAGGTCGGCCGCATCGGAAGCGTGCGCGACCATTCGGGCATGAGCCAGTCAACAGCGGATTTGCCCGTTGTCCCGATTCCCAACGGGCAATCTGACGGCGCAGAATCTCCCGCGCGAAGCAGCGCAAGATCGACAATGTCTAGTCGGCGCGAGATCAAACTTGTTTCGCCCGAGCTGGCCGTCGTGATCCCGGTCTACAAGCAACCGCAGTATCTCAAGGATGCTGTCACTTCGGTGCTGAAACAATCGATCATCGAGAAGCTGCGCATCGTGATCGTGAACGATGGCTGTCCCTATGCCAGCACCGATGCAATCGCGCGCACTTTTTTCGACGCGCATCCCGGTCTGGTCTTCTACCTCGCCAAACCAAACGGCGGTCTCTCCTCCGCGCGCAATCACGGCATTCGATTCGCGCTGGCCGCGTGGCCAACGCTCAAAGCGGTGTTTCCTCTCGACGCCGATAACAAACTTTCGCCGCGGACATTGGAAAAGCTCTTCCACCGTCTGGAAGCCGCGCCCGCCGACGTCGGCTGGGTCTACCAGGATCTGGTCACCTTTGGCACCGAAGAAAAAACCTGGCATACCGGAGTGCCCTTCAGCCTCTATCGTTTGCTCCACGAGAATTGCTGCGACGCCGGCAGCCTCGTGCGCCGCCGGGTTTTCGAAGCGGGCGTTTGGTACGACGAGGAGATGAAAACCGGTTATGAGGACTGGGAATTTTTCGTCAACGCCGGGTTGCACGGGTTTAAGGCGCTGCATACGGCGGACACGCAATTTCTTTATCGGGTGCGCGGCCACTCGATGTTGTCGGAGACAAAAGCTGCTCATTCCTCGGTTACCGGTTACATCTGGCGCAAACACGGGGGCCGCCTTGCCCAAACACAATTGTCCCGGATCGAGCACGCTGAGATGCCGCGGTTCGCGCTGGTCGACCTGAACTCGCGCTCAGTCACATGCGTAACCAATCCGCTCGACTCGAGCGCTGCGCGTGAAGAGTCTCTCGACCAATTCGTCGCGCGCATCGCGCGCTGGGCGGCCGAGCGGCCACCGAAAAAAACCTATGTCCCCCCGGTGACAGTGTTGGTCGATGGAAGAGCGGTGGAAATCTTGCGGCGTTTACGATTGCTGCCCGGACTGCTCTTTTCCATGCAACGAGCGCTGCGGCGCGTCGAACTTTACGAGCTTTCTTTCGCGCCTGATCCGCTGGCCCACAAAATCGAGCTGGTGGACGGTTCGAAGAAAGCTTCTCCGGTCCTGTACGCCCTCGCGACCACGACCCTTCTCGCCCGGGCTAAAGCGGGCGGACCGCATTTCGCTACGCTCCTCAGGCACATTGCGCCTGCGAAAACGGAACGCGCCACCATGAGAATAGGCGGCGCATGGTTTGCCCCGGGGCAGAACGCATTTCTTCAACAACTCAACCGCTCAAGCGCCGGATACCATGGGAAAAACCGCCGAAGCAAGTCGCGCCAGCCGCCTGCCTTGGCGCGACACGCGGTCAGGTTGGTCAAGCGTCTGTCGAACAAGCTGCAAAAAATCGAGCAACTCGAAGATCGCGTGAACAATGGGGCGCTCGTGGTTTCCCATGCCAATTTTGCGAGCTCGAAACATCTCTGCGACACGACGACCTTTCCCTTTTTTGCCGGGCAGGACGGCGCGGAGCGCAATCTTTTAATCGTCATGCCTTGGATGACGCTGGGCGGGGTCGAGCTTTGCATGCTGCATCTGGCCAGACAATTGAGGACGCTCGCGCCGAATTTGCGGGTGCACCTGCTTTTGACCAATCGAAACCTGTGGGAAGCCGGCTCGGAATGGCTGGAGGTTTTCAGCACTGTTTCCTTCGTGCCGATGTCGGAAAGCGACCGCGACGAAGTCATTATGGATTGCCTGCAGTATGCCGACATCATCATAAACGCGCACTCTCTGCCGGCCTATCGATTGTGGCCGGCAATCCGGCGCAAAACCGGCGCGTTCTACTTCAGCTCGCTCCACGTCATGGAAATCGGCAAAGACGGTTTGCCCTGGGGCTATCCGATGATCGCCGTGCGCGAATACGAAAACCTCATCGATTGTTTCGTCGTTCCTTCAAACGATCTGCGCCGGAGCTGCGAAAGCTTTGGCGCGCCGGCGGACAAAATCATCGTGGCGCGAAACGCCGCGGCCGTGTCGCCGGCCACGCGCGAGGAGGCGATTGCCCTGGCCGAGGCAAAAGCCGCCCGCCGCTATTCGCCGGAACAGCCGTTGCGTATTTTATTCTCGGGCAGGTTCGATGTTCAAAAAGGCATTGATCGGCTCGAGGAAACGGCCGAGCGGCTCGCCCGAGCGGGGCTGCCGGTTGAATTCGAGGTGCGAGGCAAAGCCGTCATCTCAACCGGGCAAAAGCCGCCACGAATCGCCGGCGGCCGTCTCGTTCCTCCATCGGTCGATGTGCAGGTGCTGGCGCGCGGCTATGAAGAGGCCGACGTCTTTTTTCTTCCCTCGCGTTGGGAAGGCGTGCCCCTGACAATCCTGGAAGCAATGTCCTTCGGCTGCATTGTCATCGCCACCGATGTCGGGGGGATCAGTGAGATTATCGAAGATGGAACGAGCGGTTTCCTGCTCGACAACGAGCAACCCGACTTTACGGTCGCCGCCATGGCCTGCGACATCATCGCCCGAATCGTAACGAACCCCGAAGACTACGCAGCGATGAGGGTTCGCGCGGTTGAGCAGGCGCTGCGCTACACTTGGAGACGCGGGGCGGAGGCCATCCTCGCCCGCATCAAGGGTCGTTTATAGCGAACGTCTTCGCGCATGATCGCGCAATATTTCGTCCACAAACGCCACCTCGATCCGTTATTCGCTGCCCCGCGCCTGTGTTATCTTGTCGGCCCGGTCGACGACGGAGGCCGCGGTACCGAGCTCGTCCGCATTCTCGGCCGCTTGAGCGCGCATGCGGCGGACGTTTTGTTTGTCCCCGTGTTGCGCAACTTCGAAATGGCGGGGCTCGACGAGCCCGCGCTCTGGATGAATTTGAGCGAACCATCCGCGACTGTACTGAATCTGGAGGGCGACATTTCTGCGGTGGAGAGCTGTCCGCCCGGCGCGGCCAGCGTTCTTATCTATATTTCCCAGGAAGATAACGCACGTTCTTTGGAGGACTCGGCGCGGCGATGCGAGTTATTGCGCAACTGGACAAAAGTGCCTCAACTGAATGCCGCCGAATTCGGCATTTTTTGCGAGCTGGCCAAAAGTTCTCTCGCTCCGGAACTCTTGTCCGCGCTCAAAAGCCTGATCCGAAACGCTGCGTTCATTGCCACCCGCGACCCCGAGCTGGCGGCGGAATTCCGAAGCGACATCGACGACGCGGAAACGAAAATTTTTTGCTCCGAGGACAAATCTGCCGTGACTCTGGTCTGGGCGCTCAGCACCAGCTTGTCTGCCGCCGCGTCGCAGCGCAAATGCCAGCGCAGCGCGAGGCAATTGACCGAAACGATGGAGCAGCTCGCCGATCTGCAGTTCGACTACGAAAAACTGCTCAACGCTTCACAACAGCTGCGTGCCGTGGCCAAGCTGGCCAATTACCGCGACATGGTGCGCCGGATCCGGCAACTGGTTCGCGAAATGGTCCCGCTCAAAAGCAGGGTTCTCGTCGTGAGCAAAGGAGATCCCGAGCTGGTCAACCTGGAGAACTGTCGCGGGTTGCATTATCCGCAAATCAAAAATGGAACCTGGGCCGGCCATCATCCCATTAATAGCGCCGCGGCCATTACCCACCTCGAGAACCTTCGCTCCGAAGGCGCCGACTATTTTCTGCTACCGGCCATCTACAACTGGTGGCTCGACCATTACAAAGAGTTCGCCCACCATCTCTCCACCCGTTATCGCATTGCCGCTGCTCACCCGGAAATCGGAATGCTTGTCGATCTTCAATCGCCCTTAACGCCTCCGTCCGGCGAACCGCCCTCGGCCCGCTCCAAATCGGCCCGGCGTCGCAAACGTTCGGCTGGACAACACGAAACCACTGCGTTTCGAAAACGCAGCCGCAAAGCACGATCGAACCGTTTGTGAAAGAGGACGCCGCCTCCAGCCAGGTCAGCACCATTGCTCATTGGGACGATCCCGTCATCGTGCTCGCGGTCGGCCGTTCCGGCAGTACCCTGCTCATGCGTCTGCTCAACTGCAGCCGCGACCTGGTGATCTGGGGGGAGCACAACGGTTTTCTCACCCCGCTGGCCCGGGCGTTTCATAGCCTAACCAGCTCCTTCGCCACCGAGTGCATGCGGAATTCGTCGCGCTTTACCGAAACCGTTCTTCAGCAACAACCAATCATTCTCGAGCCCGGCCAGCGCTGGTCGTGCGAATGGGTCAATGCCTTCGACAAGAGCGACGTGGTTGGTGTTTTTCGCAACCTCGTCCTCGGTCTCCTCGCTCGGCGTCTTCCGCCGGACGTGCGCTGGGGGTTCAAGGAGATCAGATATCAGGGTGATGAAATTCGATTCTTACGCGCGCTTTTTCCCCGCGCCCAATTTATCTTCCTGCTTCGCAATCCTGTTCCCGTGCTGGAGAGCATCGCGCGTCACTTCACTCGGGGCGACCCGAAGCGCACGGCGCAATCGATTCTGCGTTACCTCAACTTTCTCGATCTAATCGACGAACAGCTCGAGGAGCAAAGGAAGGACGTCATTGTCTGCCATTACGAGCTTTTCATTACCAACCTCGATGAGCAGCTGAGCAGGCTCGAGCAGTTTCTCGGGACCACTTTCGTGCGCGGCAACTGCGAAGCGATCATGCATGAACGAGCGACCCTGCGGCCAGCGCCCGAAGACGTCGCCGGTGAGCTCGCCACGTTCGTCGACGAATACAAACTCGAGCTGGACCGGGACAAGGTGTTGCTGCTCGCCAACCGCTATCGCGCGCACGTCGCCGCCGCGAGCAAGCCGCCCGCTCTGGCAACATGATTCTTCTGCTTCTGCGTGCTGCGTAAAGGGTTTCGGCAAGGTTCCGTCGTCATCGGCGGGTCACTCGCGCAAAAACCCCACCATGGTGGTTTGACCTGGGTGTTCCTGCAGTTGCTCCTCGGTTTCAAGCGATTGGGCTGGCGCGTCCTGTTTCTCGATCGCCTCGAGCCGGAGATGTGCGTCGATGCCTCGGGCGCGTCGTCTTCATTCGAATTGTCGATGAACGTGCGCTACCTCGCGGACGTGATGGCACGCTACGGTCTGAGCGATGCTTATGCGGTGGCGGGTGACAATTACCAGCGCTACATCGGTCTCACCCGCTCGGAAGTGTTAGAGCGTGTCCGGGCCGCGGACTTCTTTCTCAACGTCATGGGGTTTTTCGCCGATCCAGACATCATCGCGGCCGCGCCGCGACGCGTGTTTTACGATATCGACCCAGGGTTCACGCAAATGTGGCATGAGCTTGGCCTGGCCGACTTGCTGCGCGACCAGGACGCGTTCGTCACCGTGGGCGAAAACATCGGCACCGATTCATGTTCCATCCCGACCTGCGGCCGAAAATGGCTGCGCACGCGCCACCCGGTCGTGCTCGATCAATGGTCCGCCACCGGCCAAAGCCATAACGGCAAATTCACCGATATCGGCGCCTGGCGCGGGCCTACCGGACCGATCGAGTACGGCGGCACGATCTACGGCCTGCGCGTGCATGAATTCCGCAAGTTCGTCGAACTGCCGCGTATCACCGGAGAAACTTTTGAGATCGCGTGCGACATTCATCCTGCCGAAGTGAAAGATCTCGCTCTGCTCGCCGAAAACGATTGGCGACTTGTCGATCCGGCCACCGTGGCTTCCGATCCGCCCGCTTATCAGCAATATCTGGCGGGGTCGCGCGCGCAGTTCATGGTGGCCAAGGGAATGTACGTCCAATCGCACAGCGGTTTGCTCAGCGATCGCTGCGCGTGTTATCTCGCCAGCGGCCGGCCGGTGCTCGCCCAGGACACCGGATTCCGCCACAAATATCCGACCGACGCCGGCCTGATCGCCTTCTCGACATTGGAGGAAGCGAGGGAAGGAGTTCGTGCAATCACCGGCGACTACCACAAACACGCGCGCGCTGCGCGGGCGGTCGCCGAAGAGTATTTCGACTCCAACAAAATCCTCGCAGATTTGCTCGCCCAGCTCGCATGAGCAAAGGGACCGTCGTCGTCGCCGGTGCTTTGGCGAACAAACCGCGCAATGGCGGTAATGCCTGGACGCGACTGCACTGGCTTCTGGCATTTCGTAAACTCGGCTTTGATCCTTACTTTCTCGAAGAAATCAGGTCCGCCGTTTGCGTAGACGCCGACGGTCGCCCGGCGCCTCCCGCGGCTTCCATTAACGCCGCCTACCTCGCGGCCGTTATGAAGCAGTTTGGCTTCGAGCGTCGCTTTACGCTCCTTTGCGACGGAACCAAACCCATCCTCGGCCAGGAATTGAATCGGCTCGAGGATCTCGTCGGTCGCGCCGACATCTTGTTCAATATTAGCGGACACTTGCAGGCGCCTGCTTTGAAACTTGCGCCACGCTCCAGAATTTACCTCGATGACGATCCGGGCTACACACAAATCTGGCACGCCACCGGACAACTCGGCGCCCGGCTTTCCGGTCACGCTCACTATTTTACTTTCGGAGCCAACATCGGGACCGACGCCTGCCAGATTCCAACCGGTGACATCCGCTGGGCAAGAACGCGTCCACCGATTGTGCTCGATGAATGGCCGCGGCGCGCGGATGAAAAATTCGGTCAATTCACGACTGTCGCCAGCTGGCGCGGACCGTTCGGCACGGTCGAGTTTGGCGGCAAAACCTATGGCCCCAAAGCGCACGAGTTTCGCAAACTCCTCACGTTGCCCGCAAAAACCGGGCTGAAGTTTGAACTCGCGCTCGACATTCACGAAGCCGACGGCAAAGACCGCGCGGCGCTTGCGCAGGCCGGCTGGCAGGTGGCTTCTCCCGAGGTCGCCGCTACGCCCGACGCATTCCGCAGTTATGTCCAAAATTCGAGTGCCGAGTTCTCGGTCGCTCAACCGCTTTACGTGCATTCCCGGAGCGGCTGGTTCAGCGATCGCACTGCGGCCTATCTTGCTTCGGGAAAACCGGCGCTGGTTCAGGATACTGGATTCAGCCAGTACCTGCCGGTGGGCGAGGGATTACTCGCCTTCCGCACATTAGAGGAAGCCGTTGCCGGCGCGCATCAAATCGTTTCGCGCTATGCTCATCACTCTCGCGCCGCTCGCGCTTTGGCTGAAGAATTCTTCGATTCCAGTAAAGTGCTGGGCGAACTGTTAAATGAAATTTCCACGAGCGATGTCGAACGAAAAAGTAAACCGGCTTAACTGGGGCTGCGGCAACACCCATCCTCCGGGCTGGATCAATTCGGACATCAAGAGTGGCCATGGCATCCAGGTGGTCTGCGATATCCGCGAGGGGCTGCCGCTTGGAAACGACACTTTCGATTATGCTGTCAGTGTCCACGCGCTGCAGGAGCTTACCTACCCTGAATTGGTCCCCGCTTTGCAGGAACTTTGTCGCGTGCTCAAGCCGGGCGGTACGCTGCGATTGGTTGTGCCCGACCTTTTCCGAGGCATCGAGGCATTCAACGCCGGTAACCGCGCTTACTTTGCCATTCCCGACGAAGAGATGTCGCGCCTTGGTTCGAAACTGGCGGTCCAACTCATCTGGTACGGCTACAGCCATTGTGTATTCAACGCCGATTTCGCCGAAGAGCTTTTGCTCAAGGCCGGTTTCGCCGCCGTCGCGCAGTGCGCTTTCAAACAAACCAAGAGCCGCTGGCCCGGCATTGTCGAGCTCGATAATCGCGAACAGGAGAGTCTTTTCGTCGAGGGAACAAAGTGAAACTGCCCCCCGCCCAGCGCTGGCTCATCGTAAACGCGGATGATCTGGGACTGAGCGCGGGAACGAACCGCGGCATTTTCCACGCTCACGAGCACGGCATCGTGACGAGCGCCAGTTTAATGGTGCGCCGTGCTGCCGCGCGCGAGGCGGTCGAAATTAGTTCATGTTTTCCCCGCTTGAGCCTTGGCCTACATGTCGATCTTGGCGACTGGAGCTGGCGCGACGGCCAGCATCGCCAGACAAACCCCGTCGTCTCGCCCGCCGATGTCGCGGGCGTGGAAGCGGAAATTCGCCGCCAGCTCGAGCGCTTCGAGCAATTGATCGGACGCGGCCCGACCCATCTCGATTCCCATCAGCATGTGCACCGTGATCCGCTCCTCCGTCCCGTCTTTCGCAAAATAGCCGGGCGCCTCAAAGTGCCCCTGCGCAATTTCAATCCTCACGTCGCCTTTTGCGGAGATTTTTATGGGCAGGACAATGGTCGCCCCCGCGCCGACTGGGTCGCCCCGGCCAATCTTTGCCGGCTCATTCAGCAATTACCACCGGGCGTGACCGAGCTTGCCTGTCATCCCGGCCTCGATGCGGAGCTGGACTCCGATTATCGCGAGCAGCGGCCCCAGGAAGTGCAAACCCTCTGCCACCCGGCCGTGCGCGCCGAGCTTGAGCGCGGCGGCATTCTTCTTCGCTCTTTTGGCGATCTCCAACCAGTCGCAAAATAAAAAGCCCATCGTCCGCGCCGAGAGGCTAAAATAGCGGGCAGGAATGAAGCCGCCGCGACTTCGCATTCTCTTCGCCGGCATGATCGCGGCCGATCCGTTCCAAGGCGGCGCCACCTGGGCCGTGTTGCAATACCTGCTCGGGTTCGAGCAGCTCGGTCATGAAGTGGTTTTTGTCGAACCGATCAAATCCTCCTCGTTGCGCCCGGCCGGCGCATCGCTCGACGCTTCCGAAAACGCCGCCTATTTCCGCGATACCATGCGGCAATTCGACTTGACCCGGCGGTCTGCGCTCTTGCTCGCCGGGACACGGGAAACGGTCGGCTTGAGTTACGGCGAACTCGCGGCCAGCGCCCGCCGCACAGATGTTCTTTTCAATATCTCGGGAATGTTGGATGACGCGACGCTCCTGGAAAATATTTCCCGCCGCGTATATGTCGATCTTGACCCGGCGTTCGTGCAGCTTTGGCAAAGCGTTTGCCAGATCGACATGCGCTTCGGCAACCACAACCGCTTCGTCACCGTGGCGCAGGCGCTCGGTTCGCCGGAATGCACCGTCCCGACCTGCGGCCGGGAATGGCTGACCACTTTCCAGCCGGTCGTGCTCGAACATTGGCCCGTCGCCAGCAGGATTGTCCATAACGCCTTGACCACGGTCGCCAATTGGCGCGGTTATGGCTCCATCGAACATGACGGCCGCCATTACGGGCAGAAAGCTCATTCGTTGCGAAATTTTTTCGAACTTCCTAAACTGAGCACGGAGAAATTTGTGCTCGCTCTTGGCATCCATCCCGAAGAAAAACCAGACGTGCAGGCGCTGCGCGACAACCGTTGGGAATTGCTCGATCCAATCGAATGCGCCGGCTCGCCCGATCGCTACCATAAATTTATCCAGGGCTCCAAAGCAGAATTCGGCATCGCCAAAAGCGGCTACGTCGTGTCGCACTCGGGTTGGTTCAGCGATCGCAGCGCGTGTTACCTCGCCTCCGGGCGTCCGGTGATTGCCCAGGAAACCGGGTTCAGCCGGTTCCTCCCTGTCGGCCAGGGTCTCTTTGCCTTCGCGACGGTTGATAACGCGCTCGAGGCAATCGAGCGGATGAACGGCGATTATGAAAAGCATCGCGCCGCCGCCCGCGCGCTCGCCGAGCAATATTTTGATTCCCGCCGCGTGCTCACTCGCCTTCTCGATATCGTGGGAGCCGGATCATGAGGGGCGTTCCTAATCCACTCGACCCCATCGTCGCGCCGGACGAGCTCCACGAGGCGCTGCAGCGGGTGCTCTCGGATTATTTCAGCGAGCCGATCACCATCACCGAATGGCACCGGCAGGTATCGCAATACAGCTCGAGCTACATGATCGAGGAGCTGGATCTGCATTTCGCCGAGCGCGAGCCGTTGAAATTAATGTTCAAGGATTTAAGCCCTAACGCGCTTCTCACCGAGGCCGTGCGCAACAAGCCGGCTTTCTGCGACGATTCGCTCCGCGAGATCGATACCTACCGCAAGGTGCTCCGTTACCTCCAGCTCGGCACCGCCACCTTTTACGGCGCGGTCGTCGATCAAAATACCGAGCGCTACTGGCTCTTTCTCGAACGGCTCGATCCCGTGCACCTGTGGCAAATGGGCGATTTCGTCGTCTGGGAACGCGTCGCCGCGTGGCTTTCTCGCGCGCATCTCATTCTGGCCGAGCCCGCCCGCTGGGGACACCGCCGTTCGCGCCATCTTCTCCGGCACGACCGCAATTTTTATCGTCACTGGATGAAACGGGCTCAGGAGTTCGTCCGGCACCGCGACAAATCAGCCGACCACGCGGCGAGCGACACGATCGATCGCATCGCGGCAAAATACGATGCCGTCGTCGAACGGCTCGTCGGCCTTCCGCCCACAATTATTCACGGCGAGTTTTATCCTTCCAATGTCTTGCTGGAACAATGCGACACGGAAACTCCGCGCGTCTGCGCCGTCGATTGGGAAATGGCCGCATACGGTCCGGGTTTGATCGATCTCGCGGCGTTGACCAGCGGCAATTGGACCCCCGAGCAACGTCAGTCAATGGTGCGCAATTATCACGGCGCATTGACCGACGAATTGCGCGACAAATGGGATTTCGAAACGTTTCAGTCCGATCTGGATTGTTGCCGGCTCCATCAGGCGATCCAGTTCCTGGGTTGGTCGCGCGACTGGGCCGCTCCGCCCGAGCACGCGCAGGATTGGCTGGAAGAAGCGGTGACCGTGGCTGGGCGCTTACGATTGTGAGCCGCCCCTGAACGCCCTCGTCAGCCCGCGCCATAACGATGGCACCCGCGGTGTTGGGCCGCCGCGCGCGACGAGCACCGGGCAATTGGCGTGGTTGAGAATGCTGCGGGTGAGGTCGCCCATGATGTAATGGCGCAGCATCCCGCGCGCTTGCGACGACCCTGTCACAATCAGGTCGTAACTTTTTTCGCGCGCTTCGGCAAACACTTGATCGACAACCAGCCCGTGACGAACGCGCACCTCGGTGGGCACACCCATTTTTTCCAGGTCTTGCTTTTGCCGGCGCAGGTTCAGACCAAGTTCTGATTTAGATTCGAGCAAGCGCTCGAGGTCTTCTTCCAGCCGCACCAGGTCGGCATAAATCGCCGGCGGTTCCGCCATCACGTGGAGCAAAGTGACGGAGGCGCCAGCGGCGGCGGCAAACTTGCCGGTGAGTTGCACGGCTTGTTCGATGAATTCCTTGCCCCCGGTGCATACGAGAAAACGTTTCAAGTCGGCCCATTCGCCAATCGCGACCAGCACCGGCGGCGCGATTAATTTGATCACCTCGTAGCTTTTGGCCGAACGCCAATACAGCCCGGTCGAGCTGGTGCGGCGCGCTCCAATCACCGCCAGATCGTATTTGGTTTTGGTCGTTTGATCGACAATCTGCCGCACCGGTTCGCCGCGGCCGATGACGATTTGGGGAGAAGCGCCCTGGGTCCGCAGCGTTTCCGCCTCGCGCTCCAGAGCGGCGCGCAGCGGCTCTTCGTCTTCGGTTTTCTCGGCGATGCCAAGCAGCGTTGTCTCCGCATGTAGCGGCCCGGCCAGCAAAGCCCCCAGGCGGGTCGCGCTTTCTCCCTGGGGCGTCCCGTCGCTGCAAATCAAAATCTTCATCGTCGCATTTAGAGTTTGTGCCCGGTGAACAGCGTGTAAATGACAATGGCGGCTCCGATCAGCGGCAATGGCACGAAGGCGAGCCGAATTTTCGGACCGGCAAAATATTGGGTCGCGATCGCGCCGATCTGCGCGCCGATCGCTGCCCCGGTGTGCATCACCAGCGCGATCAAAATGTCGACATTCCCTTTGATCGCGTGGGTAAAAGTGCCGTAGCTGGCCGAAATGATGATCTCGAACAAATCGGTGCCGACCGCAAGATGCGTCGGGATGCCCAGCACGTAAACCATCGACGGCATCCGGATGTAACCGGCGCCGCCGCCGAGGAAGCCGCTGAAGAAACCTCCCACGAATGCAACCAGCAGAATGATCCAGAGCGAGATCGCTTTGATGCCCGAAGCCGGCAGTTCGACCATCGGCCAAATCTTCACCCGCTGGATTCCACGCGTCACATGCTCAAACGCCGAATGGTCGTGCTTGGCCGTTGCGGTTTTGCCGGCCCCCGGCGGCCGCACTCGGCGTTGTAAAGCCAGCGTTTTTCGGCTCTCCCAGATCATGAACGTCGAGATGCTCACATAGACCGCGATCGAAACCACGCTCACCACCAGATTGACATTGCCCGCGCGCTTCAACATCTGGATCAGCTGCGCTCCAGCTTCGGCCCCGCCAATCGTCCCCACCGCCATGATTAATCCCAGCCGAAGATCGACATTGCCAAAGGCCCGATGCTGGCGCACCGCCACCACCGATTTGCCGACGATGTGGGCGAGATCGGTGCCGACCGCAAAATTCCAATCCAACCCCACCACGCGCAACGCCGGCCCGGCAATGAAACTGCCGCCCACGCCAAAAAAGCCGCCCAGTATCCCGATCAGGAACCCGATCACCACCAAATAAATCGGGCTAATGTGGGAGTCGGAGATGGGGAACCACATGGTTTATCTCCCGCCGCGCCGTATGAGCCGCAATAAAATCGTCGTCACATTTTGCAGCAACACCGCCTGGCCGATCATGAGCAGAACGGCCGCGCCGGCATAGCCATAACGAGAATTGCGGGCCAGCCATTGCAGCCCTTCGCCTAAAAAGTGCAGAACCAGGAAGAAATAGCCCACCACCAGGACGGAATAGACGACCAGCTCGATCCCGAATGCGCGCAGCGTTTTAGCCGTTTCCTTTTTCATCGTCAAACTTCCACATGCTTCGCGCCCGCCTCCTTCGCCGGTTGCGGCTGATTGGTTTCAGAAGCAAATTGCATTGCGCTTCCCCCGTTTTCTTTTACCGTTCCAGTCCGTTTTAGTTAAAGGGAAAAAACATGGCCGACGCTGCCAACAAATACCCGGAAAATGTCGCCGGAAAATTTTACGTTGATGACCAGTGCATCGACTGCGACCTCTGCCGCGAGACCGCGCCCGCCAATTTCAAGCGGAACGACGACGGCGGCCATTCCTACGTTTACAAACAACCGGAAAGTCCGGAGGAAGAAGGCCTTTGCAAGGAAGCAATGGAAGGTTGTCCCGTCGAAGCCATCGGCAGCGACGGCGCCTAGTTTCTTGCTTCTGCCGCGGCGGTCTGTGACCGTCGCTTGATGGCAATCCCGGTTGCGCTCACCATTGCCGGGTCCGACACAAGCTCGGGCGCAGGCATCCAGGCCGACCTCAAAACATTCGGCGCGCTCGGCGTCTACGGTTTGAACGCCGTCAGTTGCGTCGTGGCTGAGGTCCCGGGCAAAGTGACGCGCATCGTGCCGCTCGAGCCGGAGTTCGTGCGAGAACAAATCGAAGTGCTGGCCCGGAGTTTTTCCATCGCCGCCATTAAGACCGGACTGCTTTGCTCGGCCGGAATTATCGCCGCCGTCGCGCAGGCGATTGTCGATCTTGCCGAAAACGTTCCGCTCGTCATCGACCCGGTTTTCGTCGCCACCAGCGGTGAGGAATTGCTCGCCGCCGACGCGGTCGAGACCTGCGAGACAAGATTGTTGCCTCTCGCCACCGTCATTACTCCGAACCTCGATGAAGCCGCTCGCTTGCTCTCCACCAAAATATCCGGGCGCAACGAGATGGCGGACGCAGCCCGGCGCCTGGCGCAGAAATACGGCACGTCGGTGTTGTTGAAGGGCGGTCACCTCAGCGGCGCGGAGGCTGTCGATCTTCTGTTCAGCAATGGACAACTGACCGAATTCACGGCGCCATTCGTGCGCGATGTGGCCACACACGGCACCGGTTGCACCTATTCAGCCGCCATCGCCGCGGGACTCGCCTCGGGTTTATCGCTTCCGGATGCCGTCGGCCGCGCCAAAAAATTCGTCACCGCCACGATCGAGAGTCGGTTTCGCTGGAAATCCAAATCCGGCGAAAACCTCGACGCCTTGAATCATCGGCCTAACGGAGGCGAGGCTTAACAGTTCGCTTCGGCTTGGACGCCGGCGTCTTGCGACCCCGTTTCTTCTGCCATTTCTTGAGCTCGAGCGCTTGCACCGCCGCGGCCGTTTCCGCCTGCTTTTTGCTTCGTCCGCTGCCCTGGCCGAGAACCATTCCTTCCCACACGCCTTGCACGACGAACGTCTTGTTGTGTTCCGGACCGCTTTCCGACACCAGCTCGTAAACCGGACTCTGCGGCGAAATGCTTTGCAGCAGTTCCTGCAACTGCCCTTTGGGATTGATGTCGACCGGTTCCTCGGCCAAACGCTCCAGATTTTCCCGCGCCTGCGCGAGGATAAATTTGCGCGTCTTTTCCAGGCCGCCATCCAGGTAAATGGCGCCAATCAACGCCTCAAACGCGTCGGCCAGAGTCGACGTGCGCGATCGGCCGCCGCTCGCTTCTTCCCCGCGCCCCAGCAGGAGAAAATGGCCCAGGTCGAGCGCGGCGGCGTGCTCCTTCAAGGCCTCGCGCGAAACCAGGCGCGATCGCAGTTTCGTCAGCTGTCCTTCCGGCTGATCGGCGAAATGCGCGAACAGATATTCCGTGATCACGACCTGAAGAATGGCGTCGCCCAAAAACTCCAGCCGCTGGTTATCAAAATGCCGCTGCTGCGTTTCGTGTCCGAGACTCGGATGCGTCAAAGCTTCCGCCAGCAAAAGGGAATTCCGAAATTTGTACCCGATTCGTTCCTCCAGCGGATGCACCGTCTGTCATTCTGAGCGAAGTCGAAGAATCTCTCAACCTCCGCTGGGCGACCAAAGTCGAGATACCCGTTTTGACCCTGGATCCACGTCCGCTAGCGACCGGCGATGCTGCGTCAGCGTTTCTGATAAACTTCGAGTGATGTGACCAGATCGATGGCGCGTTGCACGACCGGGTCGCGCGCCGGCTGCTTTTCCCGGGCACGAGCGCGGCGCTGCGCCTCGGCCGCTTCCAACTCGGGATTCGTCCCGGCGATCAACGCCGCCTCGTTCAAATGAGGCCGTTCGGTCTCATAAACGAAGGGCGCCATCCCCTTTTGCGCGCTCAACTGGAAGATCTGCCGTTTGTCCACCATCGCCATCTCAACCGGCAAATCCGGTTTTACCCCCGCGGGAAACAACGATTGTCCGTCGGGTCCGATCGCTTCGGCTGAAGCCACCCGCAAAATCGCCCCGCTCGGCAGGGGCAAATCGGCATATTCCACCGCGCGGCCGGCGCTGATCTGCCCAATCGCAAGCGCCCGGTTGTAAAAACGCAGCGCGGCGGCCAGCGCTTCCGCGCCGCCGGCTGTCTCTTTGTCGAGCAAAACCGTCGTCAGGCCTTGAAACACCGGGTCGCGGTCGGAAGTGAAGACGCGGTCCTGCCGCGTCCCGGGCTTGCGCACGCTGAACAACGTCTTGCCTTTCGGACAAAAACGCTTCGCGAATTCCGCCGCCGCCGCGAAGTCGCTCGTCGTGCTGTCGCGAAGATCGACAATCACCGCGCCGAGCTTTTTCATCTCCGTTAGTTTCTTGTCCAGCTCATTCAAGTTCGCCGGGGTCAGCGCTCCGAGGCGAACGTATCCGATGCGTGACTCGAAGACCTCGCCATAAAACGGCGCCGTCGATTCGGCAGGCGAGCTCTCCCGGGTCGGCACCACCGCCAGAGCGCCGGGGATCCTCCCGAGAAGACCGGCCAGCGTTGCGCGGTTCAATTCCGCTTCGCTCAGCGCATCACGGTTCACGAAATTAGCTTTCAAAAGATTGATCGCCGCCGCCAGATCGCCTTGCGGAAGAGAATCGAGCAACTGCTGCGTCGCCGGTGTGGGCGTGGGCGACGCGGCAACTGGCCGAAGCGGGGCCGGCGTTTGCGCAGCTGCACTGGCGATCAGTAAAACCGAAATGGCCGTCGCGGCCGCCCGACTGAACATCAGACTATTGTTAGCCGGGAGACGCGCTCAGGGCAATATCGCGCCGGTAACGCGCGCCTTCGAATGTAATCCGGCCGGTCGCTTCGTAGGCGCGCTGGCGCGCGGCTCCAATCGTCGCGCCGAGCGCGGTCACCGCCAGAACGCGCCCGCCCGACGTGACAAGCTCGCCATTTACCCGTTTGGTCCCGGCGTGGAAGATTTGCACGCCATCGAGCTTTGCCGCTTCGGTCACGCCGCTGATGACTTTACCGGTTTCGTATTTACCGGGGTAACCCCCGGAGGCGATTACCACCGTGACGGCCGCGCGTTTGTCCCATTCGATAGAGTGCTGAGCGATCCTGCCGTCGATAGTGGCCTGGACCAGCGCCAGCAAATCAGATTTCATTCGTGGCAGGAGCGCTTGTGTCTCCGGATCGCCGAAGCGGCAATTGAACTCGAGCACGCGCGCGCCTTCGCTGGTGATCATCAGACCGGGATAAAGTAATCCGCGATAAACAACACCTTCGTCCGCCAGCGCGCGCAGGAGCGGCCGCATGATCTCATCTTCGAACCGGGCCTGCAATTGCGCGCTCCAATTGTCCGCCGGGCTGAACGCTCCCATTCCCCCGGTGTTTGGCCCCTTGTCGCCGTCGAAGACACGTTTATGGTCCCGCGCGCTTTCGAGCAGCCGGTAATTGTTTCCATCGACCAACGCGTGCAGCGAGCATTCACTGCCCTGCAAAAATTCTTCAATCACGATCCGTCGGCCGGCCGGGCCGAAGCGGCCTTCTTCCATCATCGCGGCGATTGTCGATCTTGCCGAGGTCGCGTCCGGCGCAATCACCACGCCCTTGCCCAGCGCCAAGCCGTCGGCTTTGATCACGACGGGAAATTCCACCTCTTCGCAGTAGCGCAACGCTTCCGCGCTCTGCGAAAAGGTGCGCGCTTGCGCCGTGGGAATTTTTTGCGCGCGCATCAGCTCTTTCGCAAAAATCTTCGACGATTCCAAACGTGCCGCGGACTTTACCGGACCGAAGGCGCGTAATTTGTCGGCCGTGAATAGATCGACAATTCCGAGCGCCAGGGGGTCATCGGGCCCGACCACCGTAAGATCGACATCATTTTGTTTGGCGAACTGCAGCAGCTCCGGCAAATCGGTCGGTGCAATCGCCACGTTCTCCGCGATCTGTTCGGTGCCGGCATTGCCCGGCGCGCAAAAAATCCGATCGACCGCCGGCGACTGTTTCAGTTTCCAAGCCAGCGCGTGTTCCCGGCCGCCGCTGCCAATGATAAGAAGCTTCATCACGGACTGATCCGACTTTAGCGGGCGCGACGCAGTCTGGACAAGATCGACATCTTCACCAAGCGTCTGGTTTTGCCATGGCCAAACACACGCTGACCGGTAGGATCAAACGGCATCGCGCGTTTCCGTCGAAGCTCCTGGGCAACCGGCGCGATGTGCTGGTGTATTTGCCGCCTGGCTACAGTCGTTTCTCGCGGAGACGATTTCCGGTCCTCTATTTGCACGACGGCCAGAATGTGTTCGACGCCGCGACCGCGTTCGCCGGTGTGGAATGGGGCGTCGATGAAACCGCGGAGCGCCTGATTCGAAGCAAAGCGATCGAGCCGCTCATCATCGTGGCGATCGCGAACACCGGCGAGGAGCGCGTGCACGAATACGCGCCGACGGCCGGCGTCATTGAGGCGAAAGGGAAACGCAAAAAACGCAGCCGCGGCCTGGGGCGACTTTACGGGCAATTCCTGGTCGAAGAGCTCAAGCCTTACATCGACCGTCGCTATCGAACCAGGCCCGAGGCGGAATCGACCGCGATGGGCGGCGCCTCACTCGGCGCGGTCGCTACACTGGCGATCGCCCTCTGGTTCGCCCCGCAGTTCGCGCGTCTCATTTTGATGTCGCCATCGGTCTGGTGGGACAATGAGGCGGTCGTGAAGATGGTGCGGCAATTAAAGCGCAAGCTGCCGCTGCGCATCTGGCTCGACACCGGCACGCATGAAGAGGGCTGGGAACGGGCCCGGACATTGCGCGACGCGCTCCTGGAGAAAGGATGGCGAACAGATGTCGATCTTGCATATGCCGAGGTCGAGGGCGGCGAGCACAGCGAAGCCGCGTGGGCGCAACGCGTCGAGCCGGCGCTGCGCTTTTTGTTCCCGCCAAAATAAACTTTTACCTCCGAATCGGCGGCTCCGGCGGATTCGGGGGCAGCGGCTCGGGCGGGGCGGGAGAAGGAGGAGCGGGCGCAGGCGGGGCCGGGGCCGGTCGCTGAGTCGGTTGGTTCATTGCAGCCATTTACCGTAAACCTGATAGACGCGCACCGCACCGCCAATAAAGTCGACATCTTTCTGATAAACGAACGAGCGCTGGCTGGCCGACCAGATCAACTCGCGCGGCGCCTCGGCGTGGTTCGGGTCGTAGACCAGATAATGGTCGTCAGCGCTCGCGGGCAAACGTTTTCGTTTATAAATGAGCACCGCGTGGTTAATCGAGAGGCGCGGATAGGTTGTGAGATAAGCAACGAAAAGATCGCCGCCGGCCAGCATCGCATTCAGCCGGGTGTGCGTTTGCTCCTGGTAACTGACGCCGCGCTGATAAAACATGCGAAAGTTGCCCAGCCGAATATACGTCGGCCATCCCTGACCGATGTTTTTCTTGAGGACAGCCGGTCGCGCCTCACTCATTTCGCGCAAATTCGCGTAGCCGGCGAAAACCGTGCGCTCTTTTTCCGGTAAAGGGGCATGCCACGGCGCGCGCCGCATGACCGTGCGCACTCGGCGGCCGAGCTCGGCATCGGACAAGGCGGCGCCACCCGGGTCGAACCGGGCAAACTTGCAAAATTGAAGCGCGGCGCGCGTCATGACAAAACACCGGCGCGTGTAAAGATCGCGGTCGCGTTCCGTTGAGGCGCGGAGAAAGGCAATGCCCTCGTAATATTTGAATACCGTCGCGTTGGCGAAAGTGAATGTGTCCCGATGAAAATCGAAATCTCGCGCCGTCGCCGCGCTATTCGCCGCCAGGCAAACGCCGGCGCAGACCAATCCGGCGAGCAGATGGAAACTGCGGCGGCCCACAGTCACGACCGCCCCGAGGCCGCCTTGCTTTCGGCGAAATTTCCCAGGCCGCGGAATTTGTCATAACGCGCGACCAACAGCTCATCGATCGGCACGGCGAGGAGGCGTTGCAGGGCCTTCTCCAGGGCCGCGCTGAGACTGGACGCAGCGGCATCGTAATCGTGATGGGCGCCGCCTTCGGGCTCGGGAACGATTTCATCAACCACGCCCAATTTAAGTAAATCCTGCGCGGTCAACTTAAGTGCTTCGGCCGCTTCCGCCGCGTGGCGGCGGTCGCGCCACAAAATAGCGGAGCAAGCCTCGGGACTGATGACCGAGTAATAGGCGTTCTCGAGGATGAGCACCCGATCGGCCACGCCGATGCCGAGCGCGCCCCCCGAGCCGCCTTCGCCAATGACCGCCGCAATAATGGGCACGCGCAGGTTCATCATCTCGCGCAGGTTTACCGCGATCGCCTCGGAGATATGGCGTTCCTCCGATCCAATTCCGGGGTAAGCGCCCGGCGTGTCGATCAACGAGATCACGGGCATGCGGAACTTTTCGGCCAGCCGCATCAAGCGCAGCGCTTTGCGGTAGCCTTCCGGATGGGCGCAGCCAAAATTGCGCATCACGTTTTCTTTTGTGTCGCGCCCTTTTTGATGGGTGATGAGCACGCAACGCTGCGTTTTGAACATGGCGAGCCCGCTCGGCATCGCCTTGTCATCGGCAAAGAGGCGGTCGCCGCGCAGCTCGATCCAATTGCTAAAACAACGCTCGACATAATCGAGCGCAAAGGGCCGCTGCGTGTGCCGGGCAATCTGGACTCGCTGCCACGCTGTCAGGTTGCCGTAAATGCGGCGGCGCGTTTCGCGGATTTTCGCCTCGATCGCGGCCACGGCCGCGTCAAGATCGACATCGTGTTTGTCCGAATGGGTCTTCAAATCCTCCAGCCGGCGCTGCAATTCAAAGATCGGTTTTTCGAAATCGAGCGGCTGGATTTCCATGGATGAGGATGAAAGCTGCGACTTTCAATCGGTAATCGTGACAGGCGTGTTTTTGTTTACAAGACCGCTTAGCTCTTCGGCATCACCGGCGGCAAGACCGATTCCGAGCGCGGGCGCCGGCTGTTCGAGGTTCGGATGGGTTGCGTCCGGCACCGCGTAAATGGTGTGCGCCGGCGAACCGAGCCGGATCCAGCGGGTGCTGCCGATAAATTCCTTCGTCCCGAAACCAACGCGACGGCCACCGCGCCAGGCCATGATCTCGGCGACTTTCGTCGTGACTTTGGGCGGCTGCTTGGGGCCGAGTTTGGCTTCGCGCACATGATACTGCTTGAAAAAGCCGCCGTGGTTGAGCAACACCACCAGTTTCGCTTTGCGCTCGATCACGAGGCTGAAATCGGGATGGGAAACGAGCAGCCGTTCCCCGATGTGCAGCATCGTGCTGCTCATGTTGTTCATGCGCATGATCAACTCGGGCGTCGATTTCACTTTGCGGGCAACATTCTGCAGAACGTCGCCTGCCTTGACGACGTATTCCTCCTTTTCCGGCGACGGTGTGCGCGAGAGCAGGATGTCGACGTTGATTTCCCCGAGCAGGTCCTTCGCTTCTTCCACATGCAGGCCGGCGGGATATTTTTGGATGAACGCGGTCAGCGCGTCACGCGCTTCGGGTAGTTTGCCCTCCTGACGCAATTTCGCCGCCGCCTGAAATTCCGGCAGACTGATGTCGGGCGTGGGCGCGGGCGTGATCTCCCCGCGCTGTTCCTTGCGCACCTGGATGTCTTCCTTGAAAACAAAATTGTAACCGAACCAGGCCGCGCCGCCGAAGATAATGAAGGCGAGCACCAGAACGAAGAGCCACTTCATGATTCAATGTCGCGTCGCCCATTCACTCGACGCAAACTGGATCGCCTTTACGAAGCCTCGCGGCCGGGGAAGAACCGATGCCAAAGCCGGCCGATCGTGCGTTCCTCCTCGTTGCTCCAGGTGAAATGGCAATCCTGGCAGTAAAATTCCTTCGGCAAAATTCGCACCGCCCAGAGCAGCGCGACCATCGCCGGGGTGATCGCCTTGCGGGTCATCTGCGGGTATTCGACGTTGGATAAATTGCATTGCGGACAGCGGACAATTGCCGCCGCGATGTCCGGGTCGCTCGTCTCCCATTCGTTCATCAGTCCCTGGGCCCGCTCGAAGTCATTGTCCTCCACCATCACCTTCACATTCGCCTGCGGGCGCGCCATGAAACCGACCTTCTGCAGGGGCGCTTCGTTATGGATATCGACGTGCAGGCCCACCTGATCAAAACGTTGCTTGAGCTGTTTCGCTTTCGCCGGCTCGTTAAAGGTCGCGATCGTTACCATGGCTTTTGCTCGGATGCGCCGAGCGGTTTCTGATCAAACATCAACTGGCGCGCGAGTGCAAGATCGCGCGTTAACGCGGCGGGAACCAGTGGTAGAGAAACAGATACACGATCACACCGGTGACGGACACATAGAGCCAGATCGGCATCGTCCAGCGACCAAGCCGGCGGTGACCATCCCAGCGGCGCTGAAAAACCGGCACCAGCGTCACGATCACCAGCGGTAAGGTGACGAAAGCCAGTAAAACGTGCGACGCCAGAATGGGAAAATAAATCGCGGCCAACCAGCCCGTATAACCGGATGATTTTTCACCGGCGTGAACGTGGTAAACGACGTAGCCAACGAGAAAAGCCGTTGAGGAAACAATCGCCCCGATCATGCACGGCACGTGCCGTTGCCAGACATTGCGCCGAATCCAGAACCAGCCGGCCGAAATCAACACCGTGCTCAGTAGATTGAGCGCCGCATTGATGGCGGGTAAATCGTCCATTCTCACCGCCACAGATTGGCACAAATGAAACACAGATAAAACGCGGGCAAAAATCTGTGTGAATCTGTGTTCATCTGTGGCTCTGTTACCATGCAATGGAAACGCCGGTTCTCGAACGCCCCCGGATTCCGGCACTCGCGCAAGATCGACAATCGACTTTGGTTCGGCGCGTCGCCATCACCATCCTGCGTCTGCTTGTCGTTCTGAGTTTCTCGGCCTTTCTCGTCAGCGGATGGTACCTGTCCCGGAAAGGGTTCGGGCGGCAATGGCGCTACCGGATCGCGGAAGAGTTGCGCAAGCACGGGGTCGAAGCGCACGTGGCGCGGCTCACCCTCGATCCTTTTCGCGGCCTGGTCGCGCGCGACGTGCGCATCTTCGATTACAAAAATCGCGAGAACATTCTCGCCCGGGTCAGCGAGATCAGTTTGGACATCAATTATGCCGCGCTTCTCCATCACCAGCCGTTCCTCAACGCGCTCGATGTGCGCAACGCCCAAATCACCATCCCGCTGCGCACCGGCGACGGCCGGACGCAAACGGCGCAGCTGAAAAATTTTCGCGCCTACGTCTATTTTCCGCCTGAGCAGATTTACGTCAGCCAGGCCGAGGGTTTTCTCAACGGCGTGCGCATTTCGGTGACCGGGCAATTGCTCAAGCGGGCGGATTACCACCCGAAATCGCAGCTCTCGCCGGAAGAATGGCAAAAGCGATTGTCGATCTTGCAACGCATCAGCGATGAGGTGCAAAAGTTTTCCTTCCCGCGCGATCATCCCACTTTGCAGGTCAAATTCACCGGCGATCTCGACCAGCTCGAAGATGCGCACCTGGAAGCGACCCTCCGCGGCTCTCAGCTGCAACGCGGCACTTACGAAATGCGCGATTTATTCGCGACGGCGGATTGGACCGACCAGAAGTTCAACCTTACCCGATGCGAATGGACTGATGGCGGCGGAGGCAGCTTCGCCGCGCGCGCCAGCTGGAACCGGCAAAATGGCGAGGCGAATTTTCAAGCACGCAGCACCCTCGCCCTGAAGGAATTTTTGGACGCCTTCGGATGGGGCGCCGCTGTCAAAGAGGCGGCGTTTTTCGCACCGCCTCTGGTCGAGCTCTACGGCACGGCGAACTTTGGCGATAAAGCGCGGCTGAACGTCATCGGGCACGCGGCCGCCGCGCAATTCGCCTACAAAGGCGTGCCCTTTTCCGATGGTAGCTGCGAGTTTTCCTGGGACGGGGAGCGGACGCTGGTTCGCGATGTGCGCGTAAGGCACGAGCGCGGCGAGCTGCGGGCCGAGGTTTTGTCCGCTCCGAACGATTTTCGGCTCGATATTGACAGCACGATCAGCCCGGCTGTGCTGCAGCCCTGGCTCTCGACCGAGCTCCGCCAGTTTCTCTCAGAATGGCAATGGTCGCGGCCGCCATCGGTGCGTCTCAATATCCGCGGAGCGGAACGCGATCCGGAGAAATGGACGGGCCAGGGGAATATCTCGATGGAGGCGGCGCGTTTTCGCGGAGTGACGATGGACTCCGCCAGTGCCGATGTGCGTTTCGGGGACGGCGCGATCAGTTACGACAATCTGCGCGTGACGCGCGCCGGCGGCGTCGGCACGGGCGGGTTCACTTACGATTACAAAAACCACGAGGTCCGCATCGCGAATATCAAAACGTCGCTGCGCCCGGCGGAAGCGATCATGTGGGTGGACCCGAAATTGTTGAAGACAGTCGTGCCCTACAAATTTCGGCAGGCGCCGAACCTGGTGACCGATGGTGTCTACCAGTTTCGTGGAGGCAAAAAAACGCGGCTGGAAATCAAGGTCGATGCGCCGGGCGGGCTCGACTACGTGTTTTTGGGAAAGCCGTTGCCCTTTGATCACACCACCGCCCGGCTCCTCTTTACCAACGATCGCTTGCAGATTGTCGATCTTAAGGCCGGTCTTTTCTCCGGGACCGTTCGCGGCACGGCCGATATTTCGCTTGCCAAAGAGGAGCCCGGTTATCGAGCAAAAGTCTCGATCGCAGGTGTGAACTTTCCCAGGCTGACCGATCTCTATTACGGCTATAAAACCGCCACCGGCGCGCTCAGCGGCACCTACGATTTCACCGGAGTCGGCGGCAACCCGCGGCTTATGCAGGGCCACGGAAAAATTGAGGTGACCGATGGCAACGTCTTCGCCATCCCCGTGTTTGGGCCGTTGTCCGGGATTTTGGAGAGTATTATTTCAGGCACGGGCTACAGCATTGCCCATTCGGCCAGCGCCACTTTCACGATCAAAGACGGAATCATTCACACCGAGGATTTCGATGCCTCGGGTCGACTCTTCCGCTTGCTCGGCCATGGCGACATTCATTTTCTCGACGACAAACTCGATTTCGACGTGCGCATCGGCGGCAAAGGCCCCAGCGTTTTGTTGACGCCGGTCTACAAGCTCTTCGAGTACGTCGGCGAAGGCAGCCTCAAACACCCCGATTGGCACCCGAAGAGGTTCTAGCCACTTGTCATTTCGAGCGGAGCGAAGCGGAGTCGAGAAATCTCTTACTGTTTTGGTTCGGCTTCCTCGCTTCGCTCGCGCACGGCAAGAGATGTCTCGACTCCGCTCGACATGACAAGAAGCATTCTTCTGGGCGCGCACATGTCGATTGCTGGCGGCGTGCACAGGGCGATCGAGCGGGCCTGTTCGATCGGCTGCACCGCCATGCAGATCTTCGTGAAAAATAACATGCAATGGTTCGCCCGGCCGATCAGCCGAGAGGAGGTGCGCGCCTTTCATCAACACGCCCGGCGCGCTGAAGTGCGCTCGGTTTTCGGGCACGCCAATTACTTGATCAATCTGGCCGCGACCAACCCGCAGTTTCACGCCAATTCCCTGCGCGCGCTCGCCGAGGAACTGATCCGCGCCGATGCGCTCCGGTTACCCTTTCTCGTCATGCATCCGGGTGCGCACCTCGGCGCGGGCGAAGAGGCCGGGCTCAACAAAATCGTTGCCTCGATCGATGCGGTATTTCGTGTCATTCCGAGAGTGAAAACGCGGCTCGCGCTCGAAACCACCGCCGGCCAGGGCTCGTGCCTCGGTCATACTTTTGAGCAGATCGCCTACATCATCGACAACGTCCGCCAGCCCGAGCGGCTGTGCGTCTGCCTGGACACGGCGCATGTCTTCGCCGCGGGTTACGATATCACGACAGAAACGGCGACGCGCGCGCTGTTCCGCGAATTCGATCGTGTGATCGGTCTCGACCGTCTGGTCGCCATTCACCTGAACGATTCGAAAACGGCGCGCGGCTCCCGGGTAGATCGACATGCGCACATCGGCAAGGGGCAAGTCGGTCTCGGCGCGTTTCGCTATCTGATGCGCAGCCGGCGTTTGCGTTCGGTTCCAAAAGTGCTCGAGACGCCGAAGGGAAAAGATCTGAGGGAAGACGTCGAAAATCTTCGAGTTTTGCGTTCGCTGGTCCAGCGGGCGGTTCGGTGAACCGCCCCTACCAATCAGCGGCCGCTGAACCGCCCCTACCTCACTTGATCAAGCGGATCGCGAATGGGTAACGGTAGAGCTTGCCGTCGCTCGCCTGGATCGCGGCGATAATGACCAACACGAGATTCATGATGTGCAGGATAAACAGCAACACGAACCCGACGAGCACGAGACAGAGCACACCGGCGATGATGCTGTAGATCAACATCGAGATTTGGAAATTGAGCGATTCTTTGCCGTGCGCGTCGATCTCGGGTGCGTCCCCGCGTTTCGCCAGCCAAACGATGAGGGGTCCGAGAATGTGAAAAATCCATGGGATCACGAAGCCGAGTAGTGCGCTGCCGTGTGCGAGGACGCACCACGTGCGGACGGCGGACGAGGTCGTCGAAGTGAGCGGGGGCGGTGACGTTGCTGGATCCATGACACTTAACGTCTAATGACGAATGTCGAATGTCTAATGACGAAGGAATGACGAGTCCTTCGTCATTCGTGCTTCGTCATTTCCCGTCAGCCTTTCACCCGCTCGATCTCCGCGCCGAGATCGCGCAGTTTTTCGTCGAGGTGTTCGTAGCCGCGATCGATGTGATAAACGCGGCCCACCTCGGTCACGCCGTCGGCTTTTAATCCAGCCAACACGAGGGCGGCCGAAGCGCGCAGGTCGCTCGCCATGACCGGCGCACCGTGCAGCCGATCGACTCCTTTAATCACCGCCGTCGGTCCTTCAAGATCGACATTCGCGCCCATGCGCTTCAGCTCGGCCACGTGCATGTAGCGCTGAGGAAAAATGTTTTCCGTAATCACGCTGATCCCCTCGGTCGTGGAAAGCAACGCGCACATCTGCGCCTGCATGTCGGTCGGAAATCCGGGATACGGCTCCGTCACCAGCTCCAGCGGCGTGGTCGCGCCGTTCGGCGAAACGGATATTGCATCATCCTCGCTCTCGATTTTGAATCCGCAGCTCGTCAGCGCATTTGTCACCGCGGTGACATGCTCAGCTTCAGCACGCTGGACCGTCACTCTTTTGCCGCAAATCGCCCCCGCGACCAGAAACGTCCCCGCTTCGATACGGTCCGGGATCACCTCGTGCTCTGCCCCGTGCAGTTCGGACACGCCTTCCACGATGAGCCGTCGCGTCCCCGCGCCTTCGATCTTCGCGCCCATTTTGTTGAGAAAGTTGGCAAGATCGACAACTTCCGGTTCCTGCGCCGCGCCTTCGATCACGGTCGTGCCCTCGGCCAATGCCGCCGCCATCATCACGTTGTCGGTGCCGAGCACGGTTGGCCCAAATTTGCCGCGCAGATTGATGACCGCGCCGGTCAATTTCGGAGCGAACACCTTGATGTTGCCGCCTTCCACGCGCACCGCCGCGCCGAGCGCTTCAAATCCTTTCAAATGCAAATCAATCGGGCGATCGCCAATCACGCAGCCGCCCGGCAGAGAGACGCTCGCTTCCTTGCAGCGCCCAAGCAACGGCCCGAGCACGCAGACTGAGGCGCGCATCTTACGGACGACGTCATAGGGCGCCACCGAGTCGATCTTGTCTGCCTCCACCGTCACGGTCCCGCTGGCGCGTTCCACCTGCGCGCCCAGATGCCTCAGGATCTGGAGCATGTAATGGGTGTCGCTCAGGTCGGGCACGCGATGGATCGAGCACCGCTCGCGCGTCAGCAGCGTGGCCGCCAGGATCGGCAACGCTGAATTTTTCGAACCGCTTACTTTGACGGTTCCGGAAAGCGGGCGCCCGCCGTGGATGCGGATTTTATCCATACCTGGCCAGCAAAAAGCGGCTCACACCTGAATAATCGTTTCTCGTCTCAATGTCGTGGTATTTTTTCTCTGCGAGTAACCGAGAAAGCGCATCCGCCTGGCCAACACCGACTTCGAGCGCGAGGAGGCCGCCCGGTCTCAAGCGGGCCGGCGCCTGCTCGACCAACGCGCGCACCAATTCATCCCCTTGCCGGCCGGCAAACAGCGCCACATCCGGATCGTGCAGCACCTCGCGCGCCAGTGATTGTCGATCTTGTGTCGAGATGTAGGGAAGGTTTGCCACGATCAAATCGAACGATCGATCGACCCCTTCGAACAGATTGGATTTCAAAAAGCGCACCCGATCGCTCAACTTTAGCCGCGCCGCATTTTCGCGCGCCAACCCGAGCGCATCCTCGGAAATATCCGTCGCAAAAACTTCCGTGTCGGGAAATTTCGCAGCCAAACTCAGCGCAATCACACCACTGCCCGTCCCAACATCCAAAATTTGGGATTTAGGATTTGGGATTTGGGATTTCAGGAACTCAACGAGTTCCTCCGTCTCCGGGCGCGGCACCAGCGCGCGTTTGTCACAGAGAAACGTGTGTCCGCAAAACTCGACCGTCCCGAGCAAATGCTGGAGCGGCTCGCCTTCCCCGCGCCGCCGCACCAGCTCCCGCAGCGGCGCCAGCTCCGCTTCAGTGAGCTTCCGCTCGAACTCCAGATAAAGCTCCATCCGCGTCCGTCCCAGCACATGCCCGAGCAAATGCTCCGCGTTCAACCGCGGATTATCGATCTTACGTTTGTTCAGATACTCGGCGCTCCGTTGCAGCACCTCGAGCAAAGTCATTTCTATGGAGGGACGCGCTCCGTCGCGTCCCATGAATTAAGGCGCTGACGGCGCAGCGCCCTCCAAAGCTCCGCCCAATCGCTCCGCGACATCGGCGGCTTGAAGGGCAGCAATCAGTTCATTGAGGTCGCCGTCCATGAACCGATCTAGATTATATAGCGTCAGGCCGATGCGGTGATCGGTGACGCGGTTTTGCGGGAAATTGTAGGTGCGGATTTTTTCTTCGCGGCCGCCGGTGCCGATCTGACCGCGGCGTTGGGCGCTGTATTTCTCGGCTTCCTCGCGTTGTTTCCGCTCGAGTAACCGAGCGCGCAAGATCGACAAGGCGCGTTCCTTGTTCTTGATCTGGCTGCGACCGTCCTGGCAGCGCACCATTGTGCCGGTTGGAATGTGGAGCACTTGCACGGCCGAGTCGGTTGTGTTTACGCCCTGCCCGCCGGGGCCGCCGGCCCGCGAAACTTCGATCCGCAGATCGTCGGGTTTCAACTCAAGATCGACATCTTCGGCCTCGGGCAGCACCGCGACTGTGGCGGTCGATGTATGAATTCGGCCCTGCGCTTCGGTCGCAGGCACGCGCTGGACGCGATGCACGCCGCTTTCGTAGCGCAGTTTTTGAAAAACAGAGTCGCCGGAGACTTTGAAGATCACTTCCTTCAAACCACCCAGCTCGGATGGACTGGCGTCGAGTTGTTCGGTCTTTAAGCCCGCCGCGTCGGCATAACGGTTGTACATGCGGTAAAGGTCGGCCGCGAAAATAGCGGCCTCGTTTCCGCCGGTGCCGGCGCGGATCTCCACGATCGTGTCGCGGTCTTCGTGTTCGTCGCGCGGGAGCAACGCGAGCCGCAAATCGCGCTCGACCTCGGCGAGGCGCTTTTCCAGGTCGGCGATCTCGTCTTCGGCCATGGCGGCGATGGCGACGTCGTTGGACAAGGCCAGCTCGCGCGTGTCGTCGAGTTGTTTGCGCGCCTGCTCGAGGGCGTCGGATTTGGCGAGCAGCTCCTTGATGCCGGCGTGTTCGCGCATGATCTCGCCCGCGCGTTTGCGATTTGAAAACAGCGCTGGATCGGCGATCTCGCGCTCAAGCTCCTGGAACCGCTCGCGTTTGCGTTGGATAAGGGAATCAAAGTCCATCTTGTAGCCACGGCGCTCTGTCGCCGTGAGACAGACGCCTCGACAGAGCGAGGCGGCTACAGCTCAGCTAAGCTTTTTTACCGCCGCGGGCGGCCTTGGTGCTGCCGTAGCGGCGGGCGAATTTCTCGACGCGCCCGGCGGTGTCGACGAATTTTTGTTCGCCGGTGAAAAACGGATGACAACGGGCGCAGATACCGATTCTAATGTCACGCCGCGTCGAGCGCGTGTGATAAGTGGCGCCGCACGCGCAGACGATGTCGGTCTCGTAATATTCGGGATGAATGCCCGTTTTCATGGTCAACGAAGAGCGCGGAATGTAAGCGCGCCGGTCAGCTCGCGCAAGGGATGAAAGCGCACGATCCATTGCTGGCGGCCTGGGATGAGACGCTCGCGCGCAAAGGCGAAACCGCGGCGATTTTCGATACTCGCGGCGAGGTGGCGCAAACGTTTCGGCAGATTGACGAACAGGCGCAGGCCTTCGCACAGAAGATCGACATCTGCCCGGCCGGCGGCGTTCTCGCCGTGCAAATCGGCAACCACGAAAGCTGGCCCGCGATTTTTCTTGCCTGTGTGCGTCGCGGCATTGTCGTTCTCCCGCTCGACGAATCAGTGGGCGATCAGCGACGCCGGTTGGTATTCAAAACCTGTCGCGTTGTAGCTGCCGCCGTCTCCGGCGGCAGAGACGTGAACATTCTGCCGGCAGAGACGCCGGCAGCTACAACTCACTGGCAGCAAATTCCAGCCCTTCTTAAGCTCACGTCCGGCACGACGGCTGCGCCGCGCATGATTCGCTTCCGCAGCGCCCAATTGCTGGCCGATTGCGACCAGATTTGCGAAACGATGGGAATCGAAGATGTCGATCTTAACTTCGGGGTCATCCCAATTTCGCACTCCTATGGCTTCAGTAACTTGCTCACGCCATTGATTGCGCGGGGAGTGCCGCTGGTGTTGAGCCGCGACCGGACACCGCGCGCGTTGCTTGTCGATCTTGCGCGCACGGGCGCCACCGTTTTCCCCGGCACGCCGGTTTTTTATCAGGCGCTTGCCGAAATGGATGAGGCGCCGCTCTTACCAAAGCTGCGGCTCTGCATCTCGGCGGGCGCGCCTTTGCCGGTGGCGGTGGCGCGCAAATTCCGCGGGACATTCAAGCTGGCGGTCCATTCGTTTTACGGCGCGTCGGAGTGCGGCGGGATTTGTTACGACCGCGAAGCGACAAATGAGGTCGAAGGGTTCGTCGGCCAGCCAATGAAAGATGTCGATCTTAGGATGGTCGAGCCGGAGGCGGCGGCGAGCCAGGTGCGGGTGCGCAGCGCCGCCGCGGGCGACGGATATTTCCCGGACCCCGACGAGGAGAAACTCGGCGACGGTTCTTTTCTGCCGGATGACCTGCTCGAGCAAACGTCGAATGGGTTCCGAATTGTGGGGCGCGTGTCCGATGTGATTAATGTCGGCGGAAAAAAAGTGAATCCGATCGAAGTGGAGGCGCAGTTGCTGCGATTTGCCGGGGTGCGCCAGGCGGTGGTGTTTGGGCGCGAGTCGGTGCGGCGGAACCAGGAGGTGGCCGCCTGCGTAGTGGCGGACACCCGGGTGCGCGAGGACGATCTGCTGCGATTTTGCCGTGAGACGCTGAGCGCGTGGCAGGCGCCGAAAAGGATTTTCCTCCTCGATTCGATCCCGGCGAACGAACGTGGCAAGATCAGCCGCCGCGAGTTGGCGCAGCGATTTGGCAATCGTTAGTTCGAAACCTGCTTGCTCTCAGTTTGGTGCGACAGGGCAAAACGCGAAAAATTCGTTGCATTTGATGAGAAGCAGGCATTTCTAAGGAGCGACGTGGACGAGAAGAAGAGGCCGACAAAACCAACCGAGGGCCGCGTTCTGGTGCTGGAACCCGACGAGCAACTGGCATCGGAGATTTCGAGCGCGCTGCAGGAAGTTGCGCCCGCCGCGCAAGTCGACATGGCGCACAGTTTGCAGGAAGCGCAGGACCTCGTTCTGGGCGTGCGGCCGGATTTGTTCGTTCTCGATTTGGACGCCAGCTACGATCTCGGCCAGGAATTCCTCTACGATCTGCGCACCAGTCATCCAAACGCGCGCGCCATTATCCTCACCGCCGTCCATCTGACCGACCAGCGCAAACAGGCGACCGGGCTGGGCGGAATTCATTACCTCGAAAAACCCTTCCCACGCCGCGATTTCGCCGATCTGGCCGAGGCCGTCCTGCGCCCGGCCGGCAAGGCCGAATCGGAAAAATTCCGCGGCACCCTGAGTGATCTTCACATTGCCGACATCATCCAGTTGAAATGCATGAGCGGTGCGACCTCGGTGCTGGAATTTACCGGGCCGCGCGGCGAAAAGGCGCGCGTCTTTTTCGACAAGGGACAGGTGCGACATGCGAGCGCGCCGGGCAAGGAAGGGATGCGCGCCTTCAACGAGATTGTTACCTGGACGGGTGGCACCATTTCGGAAGTGGCCGACGCCGGGCCGGCCCCACACACGATCAACCTCGACTGGCAGGTGCTACTGATGGAGGCGATGCGTTCGGTAGATGAGAAACGCTCGCTCCGGCGTGCGCCCTCGCCTTGGATCCCGAAACGCAAAGTGCTCGTGATCGATGACAGCTTGATGCTGCTGAGCTTTGTCGAAGAGGTCCTGGCCGAAGCTGGCTACGATGTCGTCACCGCGCCGACGGCCAAGGAAGGGCTCGAACTAACGAAGGCCGCGCCGCCACATCTGGTGCTGCTCGATTATCTTTTGCCGGACATGAAAGGCGATGCAGTCGCGCGCGAACTCTTCGCAGATCCCGAGACGGCTCAGGTGCCGGTCATCTACATGTCGGGCTTTGGCGCCGATCTGCAATCGAGTCAAACCGCCAGCCAAAATGTCATTGGCTTCTTGAACAAACCCTTCACATCGGATTTGCTTATCAAAACCGTGGAAGAACATCTGCCGAAACCTCCGGAAGAAGAACCGGAGCCCACCAGGGTGGAAGCCGAGCCGCCGACGCCGCTGCCCCCGCCGGTTGAAGATGCTGCTGAGCCGGCGCCGCTGCCATTGTTTGAAGAGCGAGTCGATTTTCCTGAGATCCCGCCACCTGAGCCAGCCGCGGCAATCGCCGCCGTCGCGGCCGCGACAGTCGAGCCGGCGATGGAGCCGGTTGTTCCGCCGGAAACGCCATTTCCGCAGGAACCCTCCGTGGAAAAAGCCGCTGCACCGGAGCCGGCGCGCGCGGAAGCAGCCGGACCGGCCTGGTCAGTGCCTGCCCCCACGGCATCGGTGGGAGAAACTGCCGCGCCGGACGAATCGATGACCGGCGGTCCCTACTTTTGCGGAGATACAAGCTTTTTCTCGATCAATCGCGCTCTCCAAACCATTGCCCGCGAGAAACTGACCGGCTGGCTGCGAGTATTTTGGCAGAATAGAACGGTAGAGCTTTTGGTGCAGAACGGCGCGATCATACTGGCGACAACGCGCGACCCGCAGTTCTATTGTCCGGACGCGCCGATCACGCTGGTGAATGTCGATCCGGAACGGATCGAAGCGGCGCGCAACCAGCAGGGCGCCAATGGTCGTCCCCTGTTTCTCACGCTGGCGCAGGAGGGATTAATCCTGCGCGAGCCGGCCGTGCAATTGGTCCAGCATTATGGCCAAAAACTCTTCGCCCAAGTGTGGACGGCGCCGCGCGTTCGGCTTCTCTTCGAGCGCAACCGCGAGTTTCCGGATTATGCAGGCGAAGTACCGGGCGAGCCGGACGTTGATCATTGGGCGCTGGCCAGTCTGCGTTTTATTCAGTTTGCCGACCTCGGCACCCAGACAACTTATGACGCTACGGCGATCCCTGCCTACACAAAGGATGGATTCGAACGGGTGCAAAATTTAAAGCTCACTGTCGCTGAGGCGCAGTTCGCCTCGCAATTCAACGGGGTGCGCTCGGTGCAGCAAATCGCCCGCAACCTGCGGCTCGACGTCAAGTTCGCCCGGCTCACGCTCTTCCGTTTCCTCGCTCTCGAGATCGTGGAATGCTGGCCGTCGGCCACGCCCGTCCAGCCGGAAAAGAAAAGCATTTTCCAACGCCTCACCCGCTCGATCGGCGGCGGGGAATAGGTTCCCGGGGCGGACAAATCCTGCCCGTCGATGGCGAAGAAGAAGATTCTGGTCGTCGACATCGGCGGCACTCACGTCAAATTGCTGCGGTCGCCGAGTGATACGGCCAAATTCGATTCCGGCCGCCAGATGCGCCCGCGCGAATTCGTGGCGGCATTCAGCAATGCAACGCGCGGCTGGAAATTCGACGCCCTCGCGATCGGCTTTCCCGCGCCAGTTCGCGGCGGTCGCATCATAAAAAACCCGAAGCACCTCGGCAAAGGCTGGATCGGGTTCGACTTCAGCAGAGCACTGCGCAAACCGGTCCGCCTGATCAACGACGCCTCGATGCAAGCACTGGGCAGTTATCGTGGCGGCCGCATGTTGTTTCTCGGGCTGGGCACCGGGCTGGGCTCCGCCTTTATCTGGGAAAATAATGTCCTGCCTCTTGAGCTCGGCGACTTGCCCTACCGCGACCGCGACATCATCGAGAATTTCCTCGGGATCCCGGGTATCGAGAGGCTCGGCCAAAAAAAATGGAAACGCGAAGTCCTTTTTTGCGTCGAGCAGCTGAAGCTGGCCTTCATGGCCGACCGCGTCGTCCTTGGCGGCGGCCTCATCCATCGCTTCGATCGCCTGCCCAAATGGATCGAGCGTGGCGAAAATGAAAATGCCTACCGCGGCGGTTTGCGGTTATGGCAAAGCGATCGCGCCGGCGACCGAAAATGGTGGGTGCTCTAAGCTGCGCAAACGCCGAACGTCCAACGCCGAACATCGAACGTCGAACTGCTCGCTGTTTGAATTCGAAATTCGACGTTCGACGTTCAGCGTTCGGCGTTTTCTTCTTTTGGGAAGAGTGCCAGAGAGGGGACTCGAACCCCTACGGGTTTCCCCACCAGATCCTAAGTCTGGCGCGTCTGCCAATTCCGCCACCCTGGCGCGCGGCCGGATTGTAGCACGAACTCAGCGCCCTCGACAGTCGAGCCGAAAAGAGTCGGAGATGGACAACGGATTTTGCCTGCCGGCGGCGACTGCGCGCAGCGGTTTTTCCGCCACCAGTGTGGCGTTGACCGCGCGGTAACGCGACGTGCCTTCATACTCGTACAAGGGAATGTACTTCGAACTGTTTTGTTCGTCCGCACGCACGATCCGCCGGCTAAAAGTTGGATCCAGGACAAAATTCCCCTCGGCCGTTTGCCATTCGAGCCACGCGTGCGTGAACCAATCCCCGGCGTGGTGCTTACCGATGACAAAGCGCACATTGGCCGCTCCAATCGATTGCATGAATTCATACATCGCGATCGCCTTGCCCTTGCAATCGGCCCGCCGGCTCGCGTGCACTTCCTCCGGCGTTTGCCACTGAGTCGAATAGCGGTAGGGCAACCGGCGTAATCGATTCATCCCTTGATTGACCAGGGCGAGCGAAATCGACCCGGGCACTTCCGTCGGTTGCCAGGCCAATACCGGTTGCACCCGCATCATCTGATTGTCGTAGGGAGTCGATTCAACGCTGACCAATAGCGGCTGAGCAAAAGAACAAACCGCGCTGCAGAAAAAGAGCGCGAGCCAAGCCGCCGTATAATCCCTGAGACCAGAGGGAGAAGCTCTCATCGGGTATCCCCTCTGGAGCAACGCTCATGCCGAAAGCGCGATTACGATGTTGTAGCTGCCGCCGTCCCTGGCGGCAGAACGCGTTATGAATTTGTCGAGGGGCCTTCGACCGCTCCCGATGTCGAGCCCGAAGATGTCGATCCTGGCGCTTGTCCTGTAGGGGAAGCCGTTGGCTTCCCATCCGCTACAGAAGAGGCGGCTGCTTTCGCCGCTGCCGCTTTCGCTGCTGCCTCGGCCGCTGCTTTCTTTTTCGCTTCGGCCGCCGCGGCAGCGTCGTCGAGATTTTTGTCCACGGCTGCGGCTTCGACTGGATGAATCCGGTGATAATATTCGTTCGATTTCGCCAGCTGTTCTTTCCGCAAAAGAAGCGCGTCGAACCGTTCGCGTTTACTCAGCTCAAAGTCCTTGTCCATCTTGATCGCTTCGAATGGACAAACCTCGACGCAAATCTGGCAGCTCATGCAGACCGAGATGTCGATGTCGAACACCTTCGGGTAAAACTGCGGTTTGCCCATGTAATCGGGCTTTTTGTCCTCGCTCTTAATTATATAGATGCACTGCGGCGGACATTCCTTCTCGCAAATCTTGCACGCCACGCAGCGCAACCCAGCGTGCGGATCGTCGCCATCGTAAGGCAGGAAGGGAAAATTCCGGTAATTCTCCGGCAACGGATTCCGTTCCTCCGGATACTGCACCGTAATCAACCGCTCCTTTTCGAAATAACTGCCGACGAAGTTCCGCGCCGTCACGGCCATGCCCTTGAGAATCCCGGTCCCGATCATTGAGTTTCTAATGTGCCGAAAGCGGGCCATATTTCACGGCGAAATTTTGATGGTCATGCGCTCAATGATTGCTGTTGTCGCGCTTAGTTTGCCTATCACTGCCCAAGCAGCTGACCGCGTCTTCGAAAGCGGGCCGCAGCGCACGCATTTACTCGAACTCTTCACCTCGCAAGGCTGCAGCAGTTGTCCGTCGGCTGAAGCTTGGTTGTCCAAACTCAAGAGCGAACCGCGGCTCTGGAAGGATTTTGTCCCCGTGGCGTTTCATGTGGATTACTGGGACCGCCTCGGCTGGCGCGATCCGTTTGCGGCGAAAGAGTGGACGGCGCGGCAATACCAATATTCGGCGAACTGGAAAAGCGAAAGCGTCTACACTCCCGCCTTTGTGCTGGATGGACGCGAATGGCTTAACCGCAGAATGCCGGCGCCGGCGCAGGAACAAACCGGCAATCTCAGGCTGTCGATTACGAAGGAAGGAATCGTTGCGGAGTTTGTTCCCGCCAACGGCGCATCGGACGATGTCGATCTTCATATCGCGCTGCTCGGATTCGACTTGAATACGAAAGTGCGCGCCGGCGAAAATCGCGGTCGCGACTTGCGGCAGGACTTTGTCGTTCTCTCGCTCAGCAGCGAACGAATGATCGCTGGCAAAGCGGAGATCGCGCTCAATCCCGATCCACGAGCCGGAGCGCTCGCCGCCTGGATCACTTCGTCCAATCAAACCGAACCAATTCAAGCCGTCGGCGGCTGGTTGCGCTGAGAGCGCTTGGCGATCCCTTTCGCCATCGCGGAGAAAGCTTGTCGTGCGCTCGAGCGGTACTCACAATGGCGCCGAGTTCGCCCAGGATAAGCAGCAAGGAGGAATGCCCAATGAAAATGAATCAATCATTGCTTGCGATTGGCGGTGTCAGTTTGATCACGGCGTTTGTAGTGCTCACGCCTCTGGCGGGATCAGCAGCAGACATGCGAAAAGCCACCCACGTCTACGTTTCGGAAGAGGACCAGGCCGGCAACGCGTCCCCGAAGAAAACCAAGCGCACGGCAGATGACAGCTCCGTCAGAAGCGTCCACGATGTCGATGACAAGCAGGAGTCGACCAAGGGTGCAGACCACGACATCAGAAGCGTTCACGATGTGAAAAACAAGCCACGCGGCCAGCAAGACATCCACAGCGTTCATGACGTCGACGACAAGCAAAGCTCGGCAAAGGGCAAAAAACAGGACATCAAAAGCGTCCACGACGTGGACGACAAACAAAAGTCGACTAAGCCGGCAGATCAGCATTCGATCAAAGGGTTCAACCCGCAGCCCGACCCACCGGGCAAACCGGGCTCAGTTGGCGACTTCAATCCTCAACCCGATCCGCCAGGCAAACCGCAACAGTCCAAAAAAAAGAAGAAGCCAGCGTCTGCTAAGCAATAGCAACGCGCGACCGCAAGGCGATCGCGCGTGTGAAGGTGGCGGATAATCGCTTACCGATCGACTTCGCCCATCACGATGTCGATGCTGCCGAGGATGACCATCACGTCGGCGACAGTGTGACCGAGGCACAAGTCTTCCAAGACGGTCAAATTGATGAAACTTGGCGGACGCACCCGATAGCGATACGGATTCGGTCCGCCATCGCTGATCAAATAAAACCCAAGCTCGCCTTTTGGTCCTTCGATCCGACCATAAGCTTCGCCGATGGGCGGGCGAAAGGCGCGCACTTTCACTTTTGGATTCATGATCGGGCCGGGCTGAATCTGCTCGAACGCCTGTCGCAAGATCGACAAGCTTTCGCGCATCTCGAGCACGCGTAGCATGAGGCGATCGTAAGTGTCGCCGTGGTCGCCGAGCGGGATGCGGAATTTGAAGCGCGGATAAAATCCGTAGCCATCGACTTTGCGGATGTCGTAGTTCACGCCGCAGGCGCGCAACATCGGACCGGTGATCCCGGCGTTGATCGCGAGCTCGGCCGAAAGTTTGCCGACATGCTGCGTCCGCGCGATCACCACTTCGTTGCCCACGACCAGTTGCTCCAGCTCGTCGATGAACTTGGGGAAAAGATCGACAATTTTCTCCGCGCGCGCCATCCATTCATCGCTCGCGTCCACCCGGCAGCCGCCGAAGCGCATGTAATCGCACATCATGCGCGAACCGGAGAGCGATTCGAACAGGTCGAGAATCTTTTCCCGCTCGCGGAACGCGTACATCAGCGGCGTACCCCACGCGCCCATGTCGTTGAGCAAAAACCCGAGCAGGGACGCGTGATTTTGCAGCCGGGTCAGCTCAGCGAGAATGATCCGCAGATACTCAGCGCGCTCGGGAACTTCGATGCCGGCGAGTTTCTCCACGCTGAGTGCGTAAGCCCAGTTGTTCGTCATCGAGCAAAAGTAATCGAGGCGGTCGGTGTAAGGCATCGAACCCAAATAGCTGAGCGACTCCCCGAGCTGTTCGTGGTTGCGATGCAGGTAACCGAAAACCGGCTTGAGCTTGCGCACGATCTCGCCCTCGAGAGCGACGTTCATCCGAAATACTCCGTGGGTGGACGGATGCTGCGGCCCCATCGAGACCTCGAGCAATTCCCCCTCCAGCCGTGCGCCCATCGTCACCGGCGGCCGCTCCATCGCTTCGATCGTCTCAATCGTCGCGCTCATTTTTTTAATTTGTCATCCTGAGCGATAGCGAAGGATCTCTGACTTTTTGCAGAGCTTCTCGACGTCGGAAATAGCCAGAGATGTTTCGCTTCGCTCAACATGACAGAATTAAGAGGGCCTCAATTGCTGTTCCGCCGGCCGTGGAGTGTAATGTTGCTTCGCCCGCTCAAGCACCTCATCGTGCGGTGTCGGTTCCCATTCGAAATCGTCCGGAGGCACGTAATCCTTGCGCATCGGATGATCCTTGAATTCGTCCCACATCAAAATCCGGCGCAGATCGGGATGGCCATCGAAACGAACGCCGTAAAGATCGAAAATCTCGCGCTCCTGCAATTCCGCGCTGCGCCAGATCGGGGTGAGCGACGGCAAGAGCGCACCTCCAGCGCGATCGGCCGTGCGCATCCGAATGATCACCGGCCCATGCTTGTGAGTAATTGAAAAGAGGTGATAAACCGCTTCGAGATATCCGGGAATTTTCTCCTCGCTCGTTTGATCGACATCTTTCTCCACGCCGTCGACGATCTGTTTCACCTTCACGGTCTTCTTCACCGTGCGTTCGAGCCAGTCGACACCGGTCACATTCGAGCAGAAGTCGAGGCGCAGCGCCGGATCATCGCGCAAAAAGCGCGCGATCGCCGGCGCATGTTCGTTGTCGAGCAAAAGCGACGGCTGATTCGCTGGCGCCGCATTCGGCACGATGTCGATCTTCGCGCCGAACACGGCTGCTTCGATGCGCGCTTTGATCTGGTCGAGCGATTCCATTGAGGTGGATCGGCTTCTCCGAAGACGATGTTAGAATAATGCGCCTTCGGCGCGTAAATTACCATCGCGTTGCGGAGAACGCGATCCACCTTTCATGTCCTCTCCAACGCCGGTGGATGAAAAACATCTGGATTCGCCGGTGGTTCCAGATCGTGCTCACCGAATTTGGGCACCGGAAATTCACTCGGCTGCTCGGGTTTCAAATGCCCAGCCTTGTCGGCGCCGCTTAGTTTCTGCTCGTCGATCTTGCGCTGCAATTCCATGAACGCGTGCAGCAACGCTTCCGGCCGGGGCGGGCAACCGGGAATGTAAACGTCCACGGGAATATAACGGTCGATCCCCTTGAGCACGTTATACCCCTGCTTGAACGGCCCGCCTGAGATCGCGCATGCCCCCATCGAGATCACGTACTTCGGATCCGCCATCTGGTTATAAAGCCGCACGATTTGCGGCGCCATTTTTTTGGTCACCGTGCCGGCCACGATCATCAGGTCCGCCTGTCGCGGCGACGGCCGGAACACTTCGCCGCCAAACCGCGCAATGTCGTAACGCGATGCCGCCGTCGCGATCATTTCGATCGCGCAACAGGCCAGACCGAACTGCAACGGCCAAATCGAGTTCTTTCGTCCCCAATTATAAAGCTCCTGCATCGAGGTGACCCAGACGCCTTGGCGTTGCAGCTCCGCTCGCAGTTTCTCGTCGATCTGCTCTGTCATCCGATTTCATTGTAGGGCGTTTCTGCGAAACGCCATGGCGCCTGACACAGACGCCCTACAATTCTCCGATTCATTTGGTCCAACTTAAACAACCTTTGCCCCAGGCCCAAACCAGACCTTCGATTAGAAGGAGCAGGAAAACGAGAATCGCGATGAACGCGCCGACCGGCAAGCCGGTGAACGCAACCGCGAACGGCACCAAAAAAATCGCTTCCACGTCGAAGATCAGGAAAATGATCGCGTAAAGATAATACTGCGACCGGAACTGGATCTGCGCGTCGCCGATCGATTCCACCCCGCACTCGTAGATCGACATCTTGTCTGGTCCAGGCTTTGGCGGCTGGTAAAACTTCCGCCACAACCACGCCATCACGAGCGGAATGACCGGAAACACCAGCGCAACAGCGGCGAAGATAGCAATGAAGAGATAAGGATCCGGAGTCATCGGAGGTTGGTCAAATTCGCTCGGAAAGATGTGCTGCCAAGTCTATAATTTGGTTGTGGAAAAGAGCGTTAAACGATTCGCTAGTTTTGCCGAAGCTGACCGAGCCGATCGCGACTTTTACAAGAAATTGAGCGGCAAGGAGCGACTAAAGATCTTGCTTGAGCTGATCAATCATGCGCCTGAGCAACGACTTGAGAGAGTTTCTCGAATCATTAAACTGCCGCGGCGTTGAGTATGTCATCGTTGGAGCGCACAGCCTCGCGTTCCACGGTCGTCCGCGCTACACCGGCGATCTCGACCTTTTGATCCGCTCCACACCAGAAAATGCCTCCAAGCTTGTCGATCTTTTAAATCAATTCGGATTCGCCGATTCAGGTTTCAAAGAATCCGACTTCATGGAATCTGGACAAATGATTCAACTCGGCCGCGCACCAAATCGGATCGATTTACTGACGAGTATCACCGGTATAAGCAGCGATGAGGCATTTGCCACCCGGATCGCGACCGAACTAGATGGCGTCGCCGTGTTTATCTTGAGCAAAGACGCGCTCATCCGAAACAAACGCGCGGTCGGGCGCGCACAAGATCTCGCCGATCTCGAATCGCTCGAAAATTAATTCCCGCGTGCGTAACCGCGATTCGACCCAGCCGGTCACGTTCTTTTTTCTCGTTTTGCCCTACGGCATCAGTAGCGGTTTCGCTTCCATTACGCTGCCGTTTGTTCTGACTCGCGCTGGATTTTCCGTGGCGCTGGCGGCGTCGATCGTTGCGATCGGCGTTTCGTCCAATCTCTGGCGGTTTCTCTGGGGGCCGGTGGCCGATCTTACCCTGACGGCGCGCCGCTGGTATTTGCTCGGTCTCGGCACATCCGCCGCGACGTTATTGCTGCTCGCGTTTCTGCCACTTCATCAAGACGCGGTCGCCGTCCTGATCTCGGTCGTATTCATCTCGCAGGTTGCGGGGACATTAATCGTGCTCCCGGTCGGCGGGTTGATGGCGCACACGGTCGCCGAAACGGCGAAAGGTCGCGCCGCCGGCTGGTATCAGGCGGGAAACCTCGGCGGCAACGGCATCGGCGGCGGCGCGGGCGTTTGGTTGGCGAGCCACTTTTCGAAAGAGATCGCCGGCGCCGGCCTGGCCGTGGCCATGCTGGCGTCAGCCGCGGCGATTTACTTCGCATCGGATGTGCGCGTGGTCGCGCATGAAACCGTGGCCGAGCGGATGCGCCTGTTGTGGCGCGATATCTTGTCGATGTTGCGCACGGCCATTCCCCTTTTCACAATCGTTCTCGTCTGCTCGCCGATCGGCGCCGGCGCGATGAACAATCTTTGGTCGGCCGTCGCGCCGGACTGGAATGCGACGCCCAACCAAGTCGCGTTAGTGAGTGGAGTTTTGAATGGTGTCATCAGCGCGATCGGTTGCGTGATCGGCGGTTGGGTCGTCGATCGAATCGGCCGCTGGTGGGCCTATTTCGGTTCCGGCCTCGCCCTTTCCTTCGTCGCGATCCTCCTCGCCGTGGCCCCGCGAATTCCCGGCAGTTTCATTGCAGGGGTTCTTGTTTACGCGTTGTTCACCGGCATGGCCTACGCCGCATTTTCCGCGGTTGTGTTGCTCGCCATCGGACGTGGCGCAGCCGCCACCAAATACGCGACCCTTTCGTCGCTTGGCAATCTTCCCGTCGTTTACATGACCGCGTCGGACGGTTGGGTGCACGATCGCTTCGGCACGGCCTGGATGCTGCATTTCGAAGCGTTGATCGCGATCGTCTGCGTCGTTATCGCGCTGGCGGTGCTGCACTGGATCAATCCACCAAGGCGGCCGCGGGACGAAAGCGTTCTTCCTTGATTAAACAAATCAGCCCCGCTTTTCTTCATCGAGCGTGAGCAATTCTCTCGATCAAATCTTCATCCACGGAAAACAGTGGCTCCTTTCGTGGCTGACGGGGGCGCCCGTTTGGCTGATGCAGATCGTTTCCGCGTTGATCAACATCTTCGCGCTGCTCGCCGTTTTCCTCACGCTTTTCGCGCTGATCTCGGTATTGGAGCGAAAGATTCTCGGCCGAATCCAAAACCGATATGGGCCAAACCGGGTCGGACCCTTCGGAATGTTTCAACCGATCGCCGATGGCATCAAAATGTTGATCAAGGAAGACGTCGTGCCGGCGCGCGCCGATAAGATCGTGCATTTTCTCGCGCCGATTCTGATCGCGGCCACCGCGATCCTCGCGCTCGGGATCATTCCCTACGGACGAAACATGACTCCGTTCACAATCGACGGCGGGATTCTGTTTTTCTTTGCCGTTGGATCGACAACCGAGCTGGCCGTGTTCATGGCCGGCTGGGGGAGCAACAACAAGTTCTCCATGCTTGGCGCGATGCGCGCGATCGCGCAAATGATCAGCTACGAGCTGCCGCTGATCATTACCGTGCTGCCGGTGGTGATGATTGTTGGCGCGCTCAATCCCGACGCGATAGTGGCCGCGCAGGGCGGTTACGCTTTGGGATTTGTGCCGCGCTGGTTCGCTCTTACTCCCTGGGGCGCGACTGCCTTCATTTTGTTTTTCGTTTCCGGCCTTGTCGAATCGAACCGCACCCCGTTCGATGTCCCCGAAGGCGAATCGGAAATCGTCGCCGGTCACATGACCGAATATTCCGGCTTTAAATACGCGACGTTTTTCATGGCCGAATACATCGGCATGTTCGCGATCACGGGTCTGGGAGTGACGGTGTTTCTCGGCGGATGGCACGCGCCATTGTCGATCTTGGAGTTCGTTCCGTCCTACATTTGGTTCTTCGCGAAGTTGTCGATCTTGCTCTTTGTCTACATCTGGGTCCGCGGCACGCTGCCGCGGACGCGGGTCGATCAAATCATGAATTTCGCCTGGAAATTCATGCTCCCGATGGCCTTCACCTGCATCGTCGCCGCTGCAGTTTGGCATTACACCGGTCGCGGCTTGCGCGGGTGGCTCTGGTCGCTGGTCGTGATCGCCACGATCTACACCGCATTGTCGATCTTGCTCGACACGCGCCGGAAATTCGCGCAGCGCGTTTATCGGTTCGCCGAATGAGCAGCGTTGCCTTCCTTGCCATCGCTGTTCTAACCCTCGCCGGCGCGCTTGCGGCGGCGACGCTGCCAAAGCTCATGCACGCCGCTCTTAGTCTGGTCATCGCGTTCCTCGGATTGGCGGCGTTCTTCTTTTTGCTCGGTGCGGAATTTGTCGGGCTCGTACTGATTTTTGTC
>Ga0081539_10000382_pt1 | contig 96235 bp, 89 predicted proteins | sample TabmetS4T2R2_FD_71023 | JGI IMG/M metagenome (GOLD analysis project Ga0081539, IMG submission 71023) | Tabebuia heterophylla rhizosphere microbial communities from the University of Puerto Rico - S4T2R2 | ecosystem: Host-associated > Plants > Roots > Rhizosphere ... | reverse complement strand
CCTGATGTATTTGTGAAAGGTGGTGACTATACGATTGATCAAATTGCCGGCGCAAAAGAAGTAATTGAAAACGGTGGAAGAGTCGTATTAAATGATATTCTAAAAGGTTTTTCAACGACAGGTTTGGTGAAGAAGATAAAAAGCATCTGAAACGGTCAGAATAATATCATAAAAAATTCTTTACCTAAATGCCAAGAAATAAATTGTAAACCGCCAATACCAACAATCCAGATTATCGTTTCGGCTTTTGCTTTGAGGATGCAATCAATAATATCAATCTTGTCTTTCTTGGCAAGAGAAGTACAGCTTGAGAAAAGTGAATGGCTTAAGAAAGAATGTAGAAGTGATAAGCCTCTGTAACTTGCAACTTGCTTCTACCATCTTATCAAAGCACTCGCCCAAGTAAAACCACTGCCATAAGATGCAAGACATACGAGATCACCTTTTTTTATTTTGTTTTCCTGAATAGCTTCGTAAAGGGCAATAGGAATAGAGGCTGCAGTTGTATTAGCATAGCGCTGAATGTTGATGTACACCTGATCTTCGCTTAATCCCATTTGTTGTTGCACATATTGCGCTATGCGCATATTTGATTGATTAAGGATTAGCATGTTAATGTCGCTAACGGAGAGCTTATTAGCAGTAACAGCCTCACAAATTACTTCGGGAAGTTTTGCTACTGCTTTTTTCATCACCGCATGACCGTCCATGTGCGGATACAACTGCGCATTATCAATCATCTGATGGCTTACATATTGATCTCCAAATGATACATCATTGTTATACTCTGCAACCTTTTTGCCACCGCTTATCCAATGGTTTGAATGTGTACCCGGATTATAACTTGCCAGCATCTCGGCACCTAAACCATCACTGTGTAAATGCGAACTTAAAATACCAGTATTTTCTTCATTGGTGGGTTGCAGTACAACTGCTCCGGCACCATCGCCAAACATTACTGTTACAGAACGACCTCTTGTTGAAAAATCAAGACCAAAAGAATGTTTTTCGCTGCCTATCACGAGTATGTTTTTGTACATACCGCTGCGGATAAACTGGTCGCCTACACTCAATGCGTATATAAAACCGGAGCATTGATTACGTACATCTAAAGCACCTACGTTTTTTATTTTTAGCTCACGTTGAACCAATACGCCGCATCCGGGAAAATAGTAGTCAGGGCAAAGCGTAGCAAAAATGATGAAGTCAATATCGTTATTGGTTAGCCCGGCATTTTCTATAGCCATTTTTGCAGCTTCTACTCCCATGGTTGCAGTAGTTTCACCATATCGGTCTGCATAGCGGCGTTCTTTAATACCGGTTCTTTCCTGTATCCACTCGTCGCTGGTGTCCATGTATTTCATAAGGTCGAAATTGGTAACAACGTTTTTCGGCACATACATTCCGACACCACCAATCTTAGTTTTTGGCATAAGATAAATTTTTTTATATGGGTTTCTGGTTTTTAGCAAAGTAAAGGAAAAGATGTCAAAGTATTAGCTGCATTGTTGTTTGATAAAGGAAATAAAATATAAATCATCTCCATTATTTTTGCTTTATCTCCACTGCAATAAGAGCCGTTCTCCATAAGCGTTTTAGAAAAATCAATAAAATAAGAAATGCAATTGGTCGCTAATTTTATTTCTTGTGCCGGTCTTATTATTACAAAACATAATATACTTTCGTTAGGTAATAATTTATTATGTCAGCTACAATCAACAAAAGATTTACCGCATTGGATGTGTTTCGCGGAATGACCATTTGCTTCATGATTATTGTAAATACACCCGGAGGCAGCCCTACTTTTTCGCCACTTGAACATGCTAAATGGAATGGCTTTACTCCGACCGACCTCGTGTTTCCATCTTTTATGTTTGCAGTTGGTAATGCCCTGGCATTTGTAATGATAAAATGGAACAACTTGCCAACAGGTAAAGTGGTTGCAAAAATTTTGAAGCGTACCGCCATTATTTTTTTGTTAGGGTATCTTTTGTACTGGTTTCCATTTATAACAAAAGACGCAAGCGGACATTTTATGATTGCACCCATTTCAGGTACCAGAATATTCGGGGTGTTGCAACGTATCGCTCTTGCTTATGGCGCAGCAAGCCTTATGATATATTTTTGGGGAGCAAGAGCTGCAACAATTATTTCGATTATCATACTTATTCTTTATTGGCCTGTGCTCTATTATTTTGGCAGCGGGCCCGATCCGTTAAGTCCTCACACTAATGCGGTGCTCAAGCTCGATACCCTTCTTATCGGTGAGAAACATTTGTATGGTGGCGAAGGTTTTCCTTTCGATCCTGAAGGTTTGTTAAGTACATTTCCTTCTATTGCCAATGTGGTTGCTGGTTATCTTGCGGGTAATTATGTGCAAAAGAAAGGCAACACTTTCGAAGGTCTTGCCAAGTTGTTAATGGCAGGCGTTATCTGTTTTATTATTGCTTATTGGTGGAATCTCGGTTTCCCTATAAATAAAAAATTATGGACAAGTTCATTTGTACTGCATACAGTCGGTCTCGATTGTATGATGCTGGCCTGCATTATTTATCTTCTCGATTTCAGGCACAAAACAGGCGGCACTTATTTCTTTCTTGTATTCGGTCGTAACCCGTTATTTATCTATCTGCTTTCGGAATTATTGATAATAGTTTTATACATCATACGTATTGGAGATTCTTCTCTTAAAGATTGGATATATCAAAATATGTTTACTCCGTTTGGTAATTATTTTTCATCACTGCTCTTTGCTGTTGCCTACATGCTGTTCTGCTGGTTGATAGGATATATTTTGGATAAGAAAAAGATTTATGTGAGAGTATAGAATGAGTTGTTGAATCTGTATAGTTGGTTTTTTGTTGTACCAAACTTCCTACGGAAGCAACCAAAGCCGAATAAAGAACAAGGCGTACAAGGGAGTGACACAAGGAAAGCTGATAGTAGCAAAGGCTCGCATCACAAAATATCTTATTTCAAAATTAAAATCCTGAAACTTATTGCAAATAAAAAAGCCTTTCCGTGGAAACGGAACGGCCTCTAACGATTGCTTGCCATATGAAAAAATTTTAACTACTTATCTGCCTGCAAGCGAGGCATCACGAATCTGCTGCACTCGTAGTTTAAAGATTATTTAGGCGAATCTGCGTGAGTAGTATCACTCATGTGCGTTGTATCAGCAGGCATTGCACTTGAAGTATCAGCCGGAACCATGGTAGATGTATCAGTTGATATGGCTGTTGAATCTGTACTGCTTTCGGTAGATGTGCCACCGCCGCAAGCTGCGAAAGCGCCAAGCGCTAATACGAATAATAGCTTTTTCATGTTTTTGACTTTTTTGTGAGTGAATTTTAGGTGTTAATACCTTGCGCTTATAAAAGGTAACCCCGCCATGTTAAACTTTTTTTGAAAAAGTTTTAAGTGCGTTTTGGGTTACTTTTACGCCCGTTATCGTATTAAAAAAGGAATTAAGTGAAATCAGAGATAAATGAACAACTCTTATTGAGAGGATTGGTTAGTAACGATTCAAAGGCCATTGACACAATATATAAAGACAACTTTAATATGGTGCAGGCTTTTATCCTAAACAATAACGGAACCTACGATGACGCCCGAGACATTTTTCAGGAAGCAATGATTACGCTGTATGAAAAAGCAAAAAGCGATTCATTTGTCTTAACCTGTCAGATTAAAACCTATGTTTACTCCGTGTGCCGACGGCTTTGGCTAAAACGACTTCAGCAAATGGGAAGATTCACAACACAGCTTGAGAGTTTTGAAGAGAGCGTGCCCGTTGAAAATGACCTTGAAATTCACGAAAAAAGAAATGCGGAATTCATCATTATGGAAAGGGCTTTGGGCAGTTTAGGTGAACCTTGTAAAAGTTTGATTGAGGCTTATTATATTCATAAAAAAGGCATGACAGAAATTGCGAAAGAATTTGGATATACTAACGCAGATAACGCGAAAAATCAGAAATACAAATGCCTTATGCGTTTAAAAAAATTATTTTTTGCTCAATATAATATTGGAGAGTGATGATGGAAGACATACTTTTATTAGAGGCAATTGAGCGGTACTTAGATGGTACCATGCTTCCCGAAGAGAGAGAATACTTCGAGCAGCTTCGCAAAAGCACACCTGAAATAGACCAGATGGTTGTAGAACATAAACTGTTTTTGCACCAGATGGAACATTTTGCAGAACACAGAAACTTGAAGCACGCTTTGCATGAGGCCCACAACCATCTGGTAGCAGAAGGTGAAATAAGCGAATGTGATGATGTGCCTGTGAAAAGCCGCGTTGCTCAATTATGGACTAAGTACAAAAGAGTTACGGCTATTGCTGCTTCTATTGCCGGTATCACAACTATTATCATAAGCGGTTTGATTATTTACTTTTCACCTGCAAAGAATCAAAGAGATATTGAGCAACTATATCGCAAAATGAATGTAATTGAAAAAACAACAAACGATATTAAAGGGGAGATAAAGCACAGGCAGACAATAAATATTCCCCCTTCTGAATTTAAAAGTGCCGGTACAGGTTTTCTTATAGATGCTAAAGGTTATATCGTAACGAGTGCACACGTATTAGCAGGTACCGCTGCAATTGTTGTAAATAATAAGGGAAATGAATTCAATGCCAAGATCGTAAACATAGACCCCATAAGAGACCTTGCTATTCTAAAAATTGATGACAGTGGTTTTAAGGCTTACAGTTCTCTGCCTTACAGTATAAAAAAATCCGGTGCAGAATTGGGTGAAGAGTTATTCACCTTAGGTTACCCCCGCGATGTAATTGTTTACGATATGGGTTATTTAAGCGCCGAATCTGGTTTCGATGGTGATACAACCAGTTATCAAATTTCGCTTAGTGCAAATCCTGGAAATTCAGGCGGGCCTGTGTTTAACAAGAACGGAGAAATTATAGGCATATTAAGCGCAAGAGAGGCACGTGCACAGGGTGTGGTGTTTGCAATCAGAGCAAGGAACCTTTTTAAAATGTTGGATGAACTAAAACAGGCTGATACCACTGTACAGAAAATAAAGATACCTGCAAGCAATTCGTTAAAAGGTCTTAACCGCCCTGAGCAAATTAAAGAAGTAGAAGACTGCGTATTTCTTGTAAAAGCATACAATCAAAAATAGATACAATTGGTTAAGGTGAACATACAGAAGTCCCGCATGAGGCGGGATTTTTTATATAAGTCATGCATGGCTATTTTTCAGATCAAGTTTCGGATGAGCGTTGCAGTACGTATCATTAGCCAAGAGCAAGGGTGTCTCCCCTACAAAACAATTCACTCTTAACTTTTTTTCTTACGTTTGATTTGCAACATCATAACGAATGGCTTTATTGAATTACATCCGCATTGCAAGAAACATTTATAAAGAAATACAGATTCAACAGCAGTTCAACAAAAGTTTTCTTATTCCTTATCTTAATGAACTTGAGAAAAAATACAGGGGCACGTTTGCGCCCGAACAAAAACAAAAAATTTTAAACTACTACGGGGTTTTTATCACTTCATTTCTTTGCAGCAGTTACAAAAGATTATACGGAAAAAAATTAGCCGAAGACGAACGCAAACGAGCTACACTGTTTGGCATACTTACTCCTGTTGGTGATGATTTATTTGATAAAGATAGCCTCGATATCGAAAGCATACGCACTATTACCTTTCGTCCCGAACATTATACGGCAAAAACTTTTTCGTCACATGTTGCCAAAGAAATACAGACATACTTGCTGCAACATGTTCCTCATAAAGAAGCATATTTAGAAGCGTCAAAAAATGTTTTGGAAATACAGATTGAAACAGGGAAACAAAGCAATCCTCGCATTTCCAAAGCAGACATGGAGCGCATTACTTATACCAAAGGCGCCGTTTCGGTAATTATCTATCATCAATCACTTGATGAAACCGCTTCGAAGCAAATGTTTGAAGTGTTGTTTTATGTGGGAAGTTTATTTCAATTGGGAAACGATATTTTTGATTTGTATAAAGATGTGAGAGACAATATTTACACTTTGATAAACACTTGCGATGACTATATTGCTTTTAGAGAAAAATTTTTAGAAAGAGTTCGTATGCAAAATCAAAAAATAATGGCATTGCCTTATCCCGAGAAAAATAAAAAAGAGTTTTGCATTGTAATGAACACCATTAATGCAAGAAGTATTGTTGCGCTGAATCAATTCATTCGTTTGCAAAAAAAAATGGGAACAAAAATTGACTGGTGGCAACTTCAACGGAAAGATATGATTGTTGACATGGAAAAGCCTTCAAATTTTTTAAAGTGGTTGTATTATATAGGTAAGCTGCCGAAGTTGATTTGAAAATTTGAAGTTTGAAAATGTGAAAATATGAGAATGTAGAAATATGGAAATTTGAAAATGTGGTGTGGAATTTTTGAATATGTAACGAGTTAAACTTACGAATGACGACTGATGATTCACGTTTATGTCAAAGCTTTTTACAATATTTTGTTTCATCTGTTTTTTTAAATGCAGCGTTACAAATGCTCAAAACAAAGACACAGCATTGATTGATTCATTGGTCAATGATATTGCTTCGATGCAGGTAAAAAAGAATGGCGAATTTTACGCAGGTATGTTTCCTTCGTTTCGTGAATGTGGCGGTGCACCGCACAATTATCAGCCGGACAACAATATTTTCTTTACAGCAATTGCGGCATTTACTCTACGTAACCTGTTGCCTTATTTGCAAGGGGATAATAAAAAGACAGTCGAAAAAATTATAGGCAATGCATCAAAAGCTTATCCCTATTATAAAGACCAATATGGGTATCCTTATTACAATTTCTGGCCTACGCATGCACCGATCATGCCGCATACTTATTACTTTAAATACCTGAAAAGTGTATTTGGTCAAGGTGAAGATGCTGATGACAGTGTAATGATATTAATGACAGATGATAACGACGACAGCAGCAATGCAGCTTTAAAAAAAAGATTGATTGAAGTAAGCAATTTGAGTAAGAAAAAAATTATCTCTACTTATAAAAAATACAGAAACTATCCGGCTTATAGCACCTATATCGGAGAGAGGATGACGCCCGACTTTGATTTCGCTGTACATTGCAATGTTTTATATTTTGTGTTCGATAAAAAGTTACCTCTCATAAAACAAGACAGTGCGACGATTCATTTGCTTGCAGAAATGATAAAGCATCGTGAATATATGAAGGCACCCACTTATCTCTCACCCTATTATGTAAAATCATCCATTCTTATTTATCATGTTGCAAGATTGATGAGTGCGTTTCATGTTACAGAGCTGGAAACATTCAAGCCGCAATTAATTGAAGACGCAAGAAAATTATTGCAAGTAAGCACTAATGTGATGGATCAAATTATTTTGCGTACTTCATTGTTGCGCTTGGGCGTCGGTGTACCGCTTTTAAACATCACCAGCATTGATGAGTTTGAAAAAAGCAATCAAAAGCAATACATTTTTTTTCAGGCAAGGGCAGCTTTTTCGTATCCAACTCCGTTTAAGCAAATTTTTTTACACTGGAGTTATATCACTTATTACTTCTACTGTCCGGCTTATAATAAGATATTGTGGTTAGAGTATCTGGTGGAAAGGATTAAGAAAAATTATAGTAAATAATCACTCACTTTTTTTGGGATAAGAGAAGGCTTAGATATCGGAACTATTTCAAATAGCAATTGAAAATCAGTATATCTTCCGGGATGGCTTCCTCGGCAATTCATTGCGTCTGAAACTGCCAAATAAAAAAGAAACTGTTCTACATCATAAAACAGTTTCTTTTTTTGAATAAGTGTTAATCTTTTTATTGTTGTGCACGCATAGAAGCCAATACCGCCTGAAACAGACTATCGGTGCTGCGCTGACCAGCACTCATTTTATTATAAAGGAAAGGCTTCTGCTCAAGCATATCGTTCTTTATATTGTAAAACCCTTTTGTTTTCGGATTTAAAATGCTATCGTATCTTTTGTATGTTGAGTTTTGCACCCACTGAACTGGATCTTTATCATCTATGCCGGGTCGCGAATCAAAATAGCCGAAAGACCACTCTCTCTTTGGACCAGTTGTGCCCAAAATTTTTGGAGCAAAGCTTATTCCATCTCTATTGGCAGATGAGTATGGAATGCCTGCGAGATCGCATATTGTAGGATATACATCACAAACATCAACAAGATTACCAACTGTGGATGCTGCTACGTGTCCTTTCCAATAAACAATAAGCGGAACTCTTACCCCGGTTTCAAGCGTTTTGCCTTTGCCACCCTGAATTATCTGGTTATTCCATAAAGAATGGATTCGTGGATGTGTGCCGTTATCCGCTGTAAAGATAATTATTGTATTTCTGCTCAAACTCATTGCATCGAGCTTTGAAAGCAACTGCCCTATTAATTTATCTACATATTTAACCATAGAAGGAAAATAAATAGTATCTCTGACTCTTTCCTTTTGCTGAGGATCCCATGCAGCAAAATCGGCATCATCCGGTGTAGGGCAGAATGGAGCATGACACAAGTCTGTAGCCCAATAAACAAAAAATGGCTTGCTTTTGTTGCTGTCTATAAACTTGAACATAAAATCTCTTATCATGTCGTCGCCATATTTTCCATTAGTCTGGCTGTCAGGAAGAAATGCGCCATTGGTGTATAATCTCGGATTTTTATAGTGTTGTGTTTGATCTGCAGAATCGGTAAATTGTGTAAAAGGATCAGATGTCATGTAAGTATCAAATCCATGACCTACAATTGAAGCATGACCTCCGCCCAAATCCCATTTGCCGCTTAAACAGGTTTTATAACCGGCATCACGCATATCGTTTGCAATGGTTCTCTCATCCAAAGCCAGTTGTGCCCATCCTATATAATTTCTGAAATTATACTTGCCTGTCATCAATTCGGTTCGCGAGGGCGAACAAAGCGGCAGTGCCCGGGCTTGAGGAAATTGGATACCATGTGCAGCTAAAAAATCCATGTTAGGAGTTAGATAAGATTGACCGCCGTTGTAGCGCGGAACCTCAAAACCGATGTCATCCAGATTAATCAAAATGATATTTGGTTTGCCGGCCGCGATACTGTTCGAATATGACTGTGCAGGAACAGCAGATACTTCTTTCATTTCTTTAGTGCATGCGCTAAATATAACCACTAAAGAAAGTGCAGCAATTTTGGATAGCAACATAGGTATATTAGCAGAGTTTCTTCGAAGGGTGAGTTTGGGAAATCTCATAATACGGTATTTTGATTAAGCGATAAAAATATAGAAAAAACTTTTTCGCGATATTATTTTTCGGTCAAATAAACTAAACGCACGATTAATGATTTTTCAAATGGTCTTCAATGAATGCCGCTAATATTTTTATGGTACCGGCAGCGGCATTTCATGGCATCTTCGTTGCGTCGCAATCACTTTATCTGCAGAATATATGGCGGCTGCAGGTTTCGGAATTTTCTGTTGCAACATAATTTTCAAATGGCTCAAGAAGAAGTTCGTAATAATCACAATGCAACATTAAGAGTAAACCTTTCGTTACAATCATAATATTTCATGCTCTCATTTTAGAAAAGAGTGAGCCAAACGTTTTAGATTATAACATTTTCAACTGAACTCACTTTCAAAATTTAAAATTAATTTCGCGGCGCTATGACACAAGAACAACTTAAAGCTTTAAGGGACCGCGTTAGTGTTCTAAGGAGGTTTCTTTGACGTTGAGAATCGAACGCACAAGGTAGAAGAAGACCGCACTCTCTCTGTTTCGCCGGGCTTTTGGAACGACAATGAACGAGCCACGGCAATAATGAAAGAAATAAAAACAAATGAGTACTGGCTTAAACTATACAAGCAGGTAGAAACTTCTGTGGAAGATTTTGCAGTACTATTTGAGTTTTGGAAAAGCGGCGACGCAACAGAGGAAGAAACAAAACAAGCATACGCACATGCACTGAAAGAAATTGAAGATGCAGAATTCAAGAGTACTTTGAACGAGCCTGAAGATGAATTGCCTGCAGTGCTTCAAATAAATCCGGGAGCAGGTGGAACAGAAAGCCAGGATTGGGCAGAGATGTTGCTGCGTATGTATCGTATGTATGGAGAAAAGCAGGGATGGAAAATAACCGAACTTGATTATCAGGAAGGCGAAGGTGCAGGTATTAAAACAGCAACACTTCAATTTGATGGTCCATTTGCGTATGGTTTTTTAAAATCAGAAAGTGGTGTGCATCGGTTGGTTCGTATTTCACCTTTTGATGCAAATGCAAGAAGACACACTTCTTTTGCTTCGGTATTTGTATATCCTTTAATTGATGATACAATTGATATACAAGTTAATCCTGCAGACCTTGAATGGGAGTTTTATCGCAGCGGCGGTAAAGGCGGACAGAATGTAAACAAAGTGGAAACTGCCGTACGATTGAAACATATTCCTTCGGAAATAATTGTTGAATGCCAGCAAGCACGCACACAGGGTGAGAATAGAGAACTCGCTTTAAAAATGTTGAAAAGCCGATTATATGAAGAAGAATTGAGTAAACGGGAAGAAGCAAAGAGTGCAACCAATGCCAGCAAGAAAAAAATTGAATGGGGAAGCCAGATAAGAAGTTATGTTTTTCATCCGTACAAGATGATTAAAGATCACCGCACCGATTATGAAGTAGGCAATGTGCAACCTGTAATGGATGGAGAGCTCGATGGGTTTATAAAAGCGTATTTGATGATGGAAAAAGAGGTTGAACAAGCCTCATAAAATTGTTAACAACGGACAGCAATAAAATTTTTAGACAGAGTGACCAATTAACATTTGCTGGAATCTTTCTTGGATAAGTTGTATATGATGCTCATCTGTATAAAGATGAGGAATGTTTAAGAATAAATACGATTTTCTTTTTTTTGTATGCAGTGTAAAAAAAGCACCTCGTTTTTTTAATTTTCTTCTCTTAAGGGTTATGTTTTCAACTTCAGTTAAAGGAATCGTTACTTCCTTGGTTCCGTTTATTGTTTTTTGAACAAGAAAAATTTTGTCATTGGCTATCTTAAATTCCACGACATAAGAACGAAAAAATAAAAGGATAAAAACAAAAATTGCTAAGCCTATTAAAAGGTAGTTCCAACCCATGGGCATTCTATCTCCTATTTGCTGAATAACAAGCCACATAAAAAACAACAGGAAGAGTGGCAATACTCTATAAACCACAAACCTCATCCTCTCTCTTGTTTCAGGCTCTTTTAAATGAAGCGCATCATTTGTATCTGCCAGCACTTCGTAAGGATGATAGATATTCATGTTGTTTAAGTTGAGCATTAACGCTAACATTCACTCTATATTAATGCATCAATCTTCTTTGCAAGTTTGTGATCTTTTTCTGTTACAATATCACCCGCATCATGTGTGCTTAACCATATTTCAACTTTATTCCACACATTTGTCCATACCGGATGATGATTCATTTTTTCTGCTTCGAGTGCAACACGTGTCATAAATGCAAATGCTTCGGAAAAATCTTTGAATTCGAATTTGCGATAAAGCGTATTATTTTGTTCGGTCCACATAAGTTAACTGTTTACTGTGTTGAAGAAATTGGTGCAGTACAAGAGTGCGACGCAACAGTTGTTCAAAAGTAGCAATACAGCTGGGCACATAAAAATTTTAAAACACCAAATTGCCCTTATTCTTTATCTGCTCATTGGTAAGCTCTGCAACAAGCTGTACGCCTGCAATATTTTTTACTGACTGAATCAATGTATAGCAATCAGCATTGGCAATACTGTCTCCTTTAATTAGCCACAAAAAATCCATGTGCTTGAACTCGGGCAATAAATATTCGCCATCAAACTGATTGTGATAAATATAATGGTTGAGAAAGCTGTTGTACACCGTGTAATGATAAACAGGGAAAAAATAATGGCGGCCTTTTTTTTGAATATGAATTTCAAGATCGGGATTTAAGCGAAAATTATAACCAAGTGAATTATTTAACTGCCAGCAAAAACGGTAATTCTTTGCAGATACTATTATGCCAAGCAAACGCGTGTCTGTAAAAAAATCTTCTGTTAATTCGTCTTGGTTTAGTTTCAGTTTCATAAGGTGTTTGATAGTTTAAAACAATCGTAATAATGATAATGCTTTTATTTCTCACGTTTGTCGTCTCACGTTTCACGACTCAAAATTTCACTGCCAATTCCATCTCTTTGTCATCGCGTTTTATGCGCAATGTTGTTGAATCGCCTTTTTTAAAATGTTGTAATGCCTGCATATATGTTTGCACATCTACAAATTTGTATTCGCCCAACTGAAGCAAAATATCTCCTGATTGCAAACCAATTTTCTCCGCAGTTTTTCCTTTGCTTACCGCGTCTATGCGCATGCCGGTTCCCGTATAGCCATAATCGGGCATTACACCAAGCGTTACCGGAAGCGAAACGGAGCGCGTTTCAACATCTCTTGTTTTTGTGAATGTAAGCTTACCTTGATTATCTGCTGATTCAATAATACGATTAATGTAATTTACAATTTCTGTTTCTCCTTCATAATTTATTTTATTTGGATCGTCTGTTGCTTTGTGATAATCGCTGTGGCTGTTGGTAAAAAAGAAAAGTACCGGAATATCTTTTCTGTAAAAAGATGTATGATCGCTTGGTCCCATTCCGCTGCTGTCGAATTTTATTACAAGATTCTTATCGGTGGTTGTACTTAACACGTTACCCCAAACAGGAGAAGTGCCGTAACCTCCAATCGTTAATTTCCTTGCTGAATCATACCGCCCTACCATGTCCATGTTTATCATATAATTTGGAACAACAGAAACAGTGGGATGTTCCAACCAATACTTTGAACCAAACAACCCTATCTCTTCTCCTGAAAATGCGATAAAGAGATAGTTGTTGCGATGCGCTTTTGTTTTTTGCAACATTCTTGAAAGTTCAATTAAAGCAGCAACTCCGCTTGCGTTATCGTCAGCTCCATTATGAATTTGTCCCTGTCCATCCAATGTATTGCCATCTTCACCATAACCAAGATGATCGTAATGCGCTCCTATAATTATTGTTGTAGGCGCATTCAGGTTTAAAAAGCCAATAACATTATGCGCTTTTCTTTTGGCATACGACAGTGCTACTTTTAGTTTTATATCATAAGTATCTGTGGCATCAGCAAAATAATTTTTTAAGCCATCTTGTGTTACATACACAACAGGCAAAAGTGAGGATGCAGATGAATCATTTTTATTAAACTGAATATTATCAATATTCGATGTACTGTTGTAAACAATCAATGCGGTAGCGTCTTGTTCTTTTGCATGTTTTGCTTGCTCTTTAATTGCATCATAAATATCAAAGTGAGGATTATTCTTATTTTCATCGAGCAAATATTTTACATCGAAGAACCACGGTCCGCCTGTTTCCTGCAAAGCCATTGATACGCTGCCTTCAGCGCTTGCATTTGCAGAGAATGCCAACGGATAATAATCTTTTTGCAGTTGTAAATTTTTTCCGTTTACTGTAAAGTTGTTGTCTGTGTCGGAAAATTTTTTGCCTTCATCAATTTCAAACTCTTGAATATATCCGTTTGTTCCTTTTGGCTGCAAGCCATTTTTTTGAAACTGTGCAGCGATATACTGCATAGCAAGTTCTTCACCGTGCGTGCCGGTTCTTCTTCCTTCCAGTTTATCATCGGCTAAATATTGAATATGTGCCTGAAGGTTAGCGAGTGTTATCTTATCTTTTTTTTCCTGTGCCTTACGCTCTTTTTTATTCTGTGAAAAAACCAGCACCGGCACAAAAACAATCAATAGCAAAAGTTGCTTCATAAATAATTCATTGTTGATGCAAAAGTAATAAGGCGCAAATACTGCGCTGTTAAATTTATTTGTGAAAACCGTGCCGGATTTAATCGAAAGCGAAAGCGAGAATAATTCTGTGGCGAATGGCTTAGAAGAGACATTCGAAAGGTACGTGATACTACTTCCCTTAACTTTAAAAATTATATTCGTGGCTAAAAGAGGTTTTGGAGGATAAATGGATTACATCATTATTGGTCAGGGCATTTGCGGAACATTTTTAAGCTGGAATTTATTAAAAGCCGGAAAGAAGATTTTTGTGATTGATGAGCCGCAGAATTTTTCTTCCACTAAGGTTGCAAGCGGCATTATTAATCCTGTTACAGGACGAAGAGTTGTAACAACATGGATGATTGAAGAACTTCTTTCCTTTGCGTGGGATGCATATACAGCAATCGGAAATGACATTGGTGAAACAATTATTGAACAAAAAAACACTATTGCATTTCCACCCTCTGCTCAAATGTTGGAGATATATCAGAAAAGAGCAAACGAAGCGAACACATTTGTTCAGCGGTTTGAGAAAGACAGAAAGCAATTACATGATTATTTTAATTTTATTTTTCCCGCATACACAATCAATCCCACTTATCTTATTTATCTGCATCCTTTGTTAAATGGATGGAGAAAAAAATTAATCGAATCAAACGGTTTACTCGAAGAAAGATTTGATGATGCACAACTTATTGTTTACAATAATTCTGTTGAGTATAAAAATATCAAAGCAGAAAAAATTATTTTTTGTAATGGTATGAATACTTTTCAAAACCCTTACTGGAAAAACTTGCCTTATGTTTTTAATAAGGGACAAGCATTGATTGCCGATATTCCAAGCCTGTGTGCAAATAACATTTATAAATATGGAGCTGTAACAGTTGCACCATGGTACAGTAATTTATGGTGGATAGGCAGCAGCTATGAAAATGACTTTGAAACAACCGAGCCAACAGAAGCTTTTTATAAAAGCACCGTAGCTTCACTCAAAAACATTTTAAAAATTCCTTTTACCATTAAAGATCATTTCGCGGCATTGCGACCTGCGGTTATTGAACGAAGACCTTTTGTCGGCTTACACCCCAATCATTCCTCTATTGGCATTTTCAATGGCATGGGAACAAAAGGATGTTCTCTTGCTCCGTATTTTGCACGTCAGTTAACACGACATCTTGTAAACGGTGTTCCAATTGATTCGCTTGCGGATGTGAGGAGATTTCATAGATTGTTGAGTAAGTGAAAGAATTTCGTGTTCAGTAAAAGCACAGATATTAAACCATGATATTGTAAATCACTGCTGTTGTTGTCCGGTGAAACTTTCATCAATTAATTCTTCTTTTGCATCTGTCGTCAATGTGTGCATTTGCACATTGTTGAGTTCTTCAAACACATGACCATCTTCGTATCCAACCGAAACATATACTGATAATTTTTGCCGCGCCGGTCCTTTAAATGTTCCCTTTACCGGCGAGCAATCGTGGAAATGTCTGCCTACAGCGAGTTTCACGTGATGATTGGTAACCCACACATTGTTTGTTGGGTCAATGCCCGCCCAACCGTAAGCAGGTAAGTACGCCTCAATCCATGCATGTGTTGCCCCTTCGCCCCGCATACCTGTTTTATTGGGGCAAATATAACCGCTTACATACCGCGATGGAATTTTCAGCGTGCGCAATACCTGTAACATTAAATGCGCAAAATCCTGACACACACCCGAGCGATGCTCTACAATGTCATCAACAGTTGTTTCAATATCGGTGATGCCTTTTATGTAACTGAAATATTTAAAAATATATTCGGCACACCGTTCAACAGTCGCTGCAACACTTTTACCATCGCCGGTAATCTTTTGAACTATCTCATCAATTGCATGCTGACGTTTTATTGCATCTGCTTCTGATAATTCTATCAATTGCAAATGCGAATTCACCTCTTTTTGTAATTGTTCAAATCCTGTATGAAAATTGATACGCAGTTGTGATGGTGCGATTGTACGTACAACCAGTTTACTTTCGATAATCAGCTCTTTATGCAGCGATAATACATTGAACACACCTGTTTTATTTCCCCAATAGTCAATGAACGTTTGAATTTCGGGCAGCGAGGTTATAATTAATTCGTGCGATAATGTTTCCTGTTCTGAGCAGGTGAAAGGAAATATTTTGATTTCATTTACACTTTCTCTTACCGGTCTGTCGTACTCGTATTTTGTAATGTGATGAATTTTAAAAATGGGCATTCTCAAATATAGTTATGAATATGAGAAGAAGTTTTGTGCAAGTCGTTTGCTGAATTCGGTAAGATTATGACGAATATCTTCCATAAAATGCTGCAAATTAATTCCGTTGAGCATCTCTAAATCAGCATATTTTACCATGCTGTATAATCTTCCGAAAAATCTTTGCAATGCTTCATTATCGGCAGATTTATTTGCTCCAATTACGTCATGCAAATAACGGCGTATTCTTGTAAGTGAATAAATAGCGGAGCGTGTAAAGTCTTCATTGCTAATCAACTGATGTAGCACGCTTTTATTGAAGTTGCTGCTGTGATATGTTTTTAAATGAAGTTCGTAACCCGAAAGCGAAAGCAGCAAATAGCGCCATTGTAAAATATCAACGGGTGTGTTTAAGTTATATTCAATGCCGCAATATTGCTTATCAGTTATTTCAATCGTTTGCATACATCGCTCAATGTGTTTACCAAGGTTCATAAAGTTCCATCCAATACCGCGAGGCATGGTGGTATCAATTACTCCGGCAAAAAGCAAAGACTGTTTCGAAAAACTTTCTATTGTTTCCAGTCCCCCGTAGCCGGCAAGACGTGAGATAAGATTGGGTTGATTCACCGCATGATACATTTGATTTACTTGTTCCCATACTTCTTTGGTAATATGGTCTTGCACTCCTCTTGCATTCTCTCTCGCTCTTGTAAGAACGACTTTGAGCGAATTGTTGTTGCTGATTTCCGTGATCAGTAACTTCAATGTAGTTTCGGTATCGTTTTCAAGTTCAAGAATTTTTTCCTCACTGCTGTTCGTAAAAATTTCAAGCATTGGGCGCCATGTAATGCTGCTATTTACGCCTTTATCCAGCGAAAGAATATAATTTGTTCTCATTACCCGCAACAAACCGTCGGCACGTTCCATGTAACGGTTCAACCAAAAAAGAGAGTCTGCAATTCTGCTTAACATGTGCTTTGATTTTTTTTTGCTCAACTTAAATCCTTTCCTGCCATTGAAACAATTTACAGGGAGAGTATTCTTTAAGTGATATATTTTTTATCATGTTCAATTTTGTTGTGACTTTTTGTATGATTAAAAGTTGTAACCTATTTCCATTGATAACTTAGTTATAGGCAACCGCAAAGACTCAAAATCTGAATCATTAGCTTGAGTTTTTGCCCTCAATTATTCTTCATTATGGTTAAATGCAAATCGTGTTTTAGTGGAATGATATCCTTAGAATTCTTATGGTTAATTTTCTGAGGTCCTAGCCCCGATTATAATGGTAAAAGGCAGGTTCTTTTGCCATAGAATTGTTTGGCGAAGATAAATGGTATCTCTCATGTTTCTTTTAAGAGCATTACTTTTAATTGTCACTCTTCTATTGTATGATCTTTGGTAAAGCCCGGATGACTAAAGAGGCATTTTTTTTAGCCCGGGTTTAATTATATATCCTGAAGATAAATGCTTCTTTCAGGAAATAATTTAAAGTATTAGAGATGAGTATTAAATACAAAAGGCGCCTCACAAAATTTTACAATTGCAAGTCGCCTTCGAATAAGGGTTTAGTCTTTGGAGCCTATTTTTTAGACAGTATCAATAGCTCGTTTGCCTCTACTTCGGTAACATATCGTTTTATGCCGTCCTTACCGGTGTAATTGCGGTTGACTAATTTTCCTTCAACCATCACTTCGAGCCCTTTAGTAAAATATTTTTCTATTATTTCCGCAGTTTTGCCCCACGCAATTACATTATGCCATTGCGTTTCGGTTATTTTTTCACCTTTTGAATTTTTATAGCTTTCATTTGTTGCAATGCTTATGCGTGCAAGCTTGTTGCCGCCGTCTAATGTTTTCACTTCCGGAGCGTTACCCAAATTGCCAATCAGTTGTACTTTGTTTCTTAGCGTGTTCATACTTTTAAAATTTAAGATTTTCAAATTTTGATTAAACGATAATGGCGATCACCAATAATGAAACAAATTTGTACATGCCCTTTAGAGATAGTCGGTTTTTATTCGATTATTTGCGGATATAAACGTTTTTAAGCGTTTAAAAACGGATAATTTTTTGTACTTTAAAGTCATGGAAACTGTAACCCGTTTATGTTTGGAATGTAATAAACCCTTGAAGGGACGCATTGATAAAAAATTCTGCAATGATTATTGCCGTAATGTTTATAACAACAAAGCCAAGCTTGAAGAAAGCACTTATGTTCGTCAAATAAATCAAGTATTAAAAAGAAACCGACGCATATTAGAGGAACTGCTTGGTAAAGAAGGAATGATGAAACACTCCAAATCAGCTTTTATCAATAAGGGCTTTCAGTTTAAATATCACACTCATCAGTATGTAAATAAGAAAGGCAACATTTATTATTTCTGTTACGAATATGGTTTTCTGCCTCTCGAAGGTGATTGGTATTTAATTGTAAGAAAGAAGGACGAAATTGGATAATAAGAATTGTTTTGGACTGTTTAGCCAACTTAGATAAACTGTCAAATACTTTACAATGTTACAACACTCTTTACGGCTAATGCATTTTGTTGAATTTCTTTTATAAAAAGAGCCGCCCAAAAGGGCAGCTCGCTTGCTAACAATTTCTTCCACCTCTTGTACTACATATATGCAGCATAAAGAGATAGTCAAAATTGGTTCTTCTTTTACCTAAAAAACTTCGTAAAAATAGGGATTAGCGAAATCCGAAAGGCTTAAGCTTATCATAATTTAGGTACGAAGTTGATGAAGATACAAAACAATTCTCCTGCGTATATCACAGACGTGTCATTTTGGTATTTTAATAAGACATTTGGTTAAAATAATTGAAGCCTTAAGCCTCTACGGCTTTTAGTATTTTTGGAACTATGTTCTACACGGTAAAAACGCCCTGGCTTTTTAAAAAAATAATATATCCTTCGTTGATTTGGGAAAAAGCAACCGAAGAAAAAGTTTTATACCTCACGTTTGATGATGGTCCCCACTCTGCAGCAACGCCGTTTGTTTTGGACCGGCTAAAAGAATATTACGCAAAGGCAACTTTTTTTTGTATTGGTAAAAATGTAGTTGAATTGCCGGAAATGTATCAAAGAATTCTTGACGAAGGTCATACGACTGGTAATCATACATTCAATCATTTAAATGGATGGAAAACAAATAATGAGATCTATATTCAAAATATTTTGGAAGCGTCGAAATACATAAAGAGCAATTTATTTCGTCCTCCTTATGGACGAGTTACCAGATTTCAGGCGAGACTGTTGCAAAAAATAAAGCACAATCAATTCCCCAAAAATATTGAGAGGCTAAATAAAGAGTTTTCATTCACCATTTCCCATTCACCCTTCATCGTTATCATGTGGACAATCTTAAGTGGTGATTTTGATGAAACTCTTTCGCCTCAACGCTGTTTACAAAATGTAATCTTCAACTCAAAACCTGGCAGCATTATTGTTTTTCACGACAGCACTAAAGCATGGAACAGAATGAGCTTTGCATTACCAAAAGTATTGGAGCACTTTAGTAATGAAGGTTATAGCTTTAAATCGTTGTAAGGATGTTGCCGTGAATTTTGTTCAGTAAAATTCCGAACGATGAAGTGAGTGACACAACAGGCGATGCCATAAATTACTGCAGCTGGCTGCACAAATACTAAAAATTAAATTGGAAACTTATATAAAAAAGAGAGCTAAGGTAGAAACCTCAGCCCGTTTTTAATCCGTACCCTATGAAAACAGTTCAAAATTAATAGTTTTAATAAACATGACAAAGTTTTAATCTACGGATGTTTGAAAATTGGTTTAAAAAATGATGAAAATCGTTGACACGCATTGTCACCTTTATCTCGAAGAGTTTAAAAACGACTTAAATGCAGTTATTGAACGGGCAAAAAAACTCGGTGTTGAAAAATTTTTTCTTCCCGCTATTGATAGTGAAGTAATTACATCCATGCTCGATTTGGAGAAAAATTTCCCGGATGAGTGTTTCGCCATGATGGGCTTGCATCCTTGTTCTGTGAAGGGAAATTACAAGGATGAGTTAAAATTGGTGGAGCAATGGCTGAACAAAAGATCGTTTGTCGCAATCGGAGAAATCGGGCTGGATTTTTACTGGGATAAAACTTTTGCCAAACAACAATATGAAGCTTTTGAATTACAAATGGAGTGGGCGCTTCAGCGTAATATGCCGATGGTTATACACACCCGCAATGCAATAGAAGAAGCAATTGCAATGGTAAAACCTTTTGCGGCAAAAGGATTGCGCGGAATATTTCATTGCTTTAGTGGAGACTATCAAAATGCAAAAGAAATTATTGAAATAAATTTTTTGCTGGGCATTGGTGGTGTAATAACTTATAAAAACTCCGGTCTTCAACCTGTAATTGAAAAAATAGATTTAAACCACATTGTTCTTGAGACCGATGCACCTTATTTAACGCCGGTGCCTTATCGAGGCAAAAGAAACGAGAGCAGTTATCTTGAATTTGTTATTGCAAAGCTTGCAGAAGTAAAAAATGTTACGGCTGAAGAGATAGCAAATATTACGACTCAAAATGCTGAAAAAATTTTCGGAAGCTGAAAGCATTAAAGTTATTTTTGCAGCCCCGAAAGGGAGAGTTGTCCGAGTGGTTGAAGGAGCACGCCTGGAAAGTGTGTATACCTCTAAAGGGTATCGAGGGTTCGAATCCCTCACTCTCCGCATTTTTCGTATGAAATTTTCTCCCCTTTTTTTTTGAGTTTTCTCCTTCGGAAATAAAGCATCCAGCTACAAATGTTTTCAGGCCGGGACGAAGTAAGATTTACACCTGCATTAGTAAAAGGCAAGCAGGGTGGAAAAATTATTGAATGCGCTGGATGGCTAAAATCGAGCAAAACAATTTGTGGCCGCAAAGCCGTATTTTGGCTTTTAACCCCGTTATAAAATATCACCAATAAAAAGAAGAGAATATTGATACAGCGCAACACTCTATTTTCAGCAAATGCTTCTATTAAATTGTTCCGGCTTGATTTACCAAATTGCTGTACTCATCTGGTTTATTTAAATCTCCCGTGTCTTCTTTTTTATGCAGCATTTCACTTGCCTTGTTCTTTACTTTGCTAACTGTATCAGACACTGTTTCGTAAGTGTTTTTAACAGTGTCCTTAATATCCGATGCTTTTTTAGAAATCTTTCTTCTTGTTTCTTCGCCGCGGGCCGGAGCGTATAAAACGCCCAATATAAAACCAACCGCAACCCCTCTTATAAAAGATCGTACATGCATAACTAAAGTTTTAGAAATTAAAAGTGAAGTTTTCTAAAATAATGGTTCTAAAACCTTGCCATAACTTAAATAATAAAGAAACTATTGATAATTGCGATAAAACGACGAATTATCCCACAAAAGGAACTGTGACCGTGAATTTATTCAACAACTTTTTAAATACGACAAGCTGACCAATGTAGTATTTGTTCATCATTTCGTGTTACCACAATCAAGGCAAATCTGCTTTCATACACAATATATATTGATTTTTAATGGTAGCTTTTCCCCATCTCTTAAATTTCTCTAATATATTCTTATTTAAAAAAACGACGCTTTTACAAATCCACAGTTTATTCTTTATTAATTACCGTTCATCCTTCAAAATTGCCGATTCACCGCTTAAGCCTTGTACTATGCAATACATAGTAGTTATCTTTGACTTGTATTTAATAAAATAAAGTACTAACAAATAAAAAGAATATATGAACAAGATCTTGGCATGGTTACCGGCAATTTTGCTTCTTGGAGCTGTTGTTTACAAACCGGTAAAGGAAGCGACGCAACCCAAATTAGTGAACAAGAATATTTCTTTCGCAGTGTATAAAAACAGTTCCTACGCTTCGGGTGCATACAACAATACTTTTGCCCAAGTTCACATTACTGTGGAAAAAGTAAATAATAGGGGCCAACATACTGTGGTTTGGGACAAAATGCTCGACGCAAAATGTCTAAGTCAATACCCATCGGTTGAAAATGCGCTTCAGCAAAAAATTACTGTACATAACGTGAATGAGAAAAAAGAAAAGCTGGTGGTATATTACACACTTACATACAACTCAAAAGGAAGTGAACTTCAAATGCAGGAAGGAATGGTTGTAAAAGACAACAACAGCAGCAAAGTTGATATCAGTATTTAAAGTCTTGCGTGAACTACGCTATTTTGAAAACATGTAGCAAAATTTTTTCAACACACATATTCATTTTGGCACTTCGTAGCACTGTTTCTTCAATTCAACGCTTTTTGCAAAATTTTCCTTTGTGCGCATAATAGTTTTGAGTTGTAAAAGAAAGAAAAGTGTGATACACAAAAAACTCTTTCAGGTAAACAAAATTAAAAAGGTAAAAAATTAAAACACCTAAAATGAAAAAGCAAATTTTATCAATCGTGCTTGTGGCAGCAACGATGCTGATGGTAACAACATCTTACGCTGGAGAAGAGAAAAAACCTTCTGAATCTAAAGGTACAATTGTACGTTCAGTAGTTGATGGTCGTGCAACTACTACAGCCTACGACAAAAAAGGTAAATGGATTTATACTATTGAAAAGTATAGTCTTGATAATCTCGACAAAAATATTACAGACAGAGTGCAATCTGTTTATTACAACTACGGAGTAACCAGCATTGAAAAAGTTGAACAGCGCGGAATGAACACAGTTTATGTGGTACATCTTGAAAATGCAAAGTCAATAAAACTTGTGAGATTGACAGATGATGATATGGAATTGGTCCAGGATCTTGTTAAGGGATAATGAACACCTTATTGCATTTTAAAAAGCCTTCTGATTTTCTTCGGAAGGCTTTTTTTGTATGCAGCAGTTTCAATTTTAGGCTACATTGTTTTGTATGTACAGATAGAAGACGTTGGCTGTAACGCTTTGAATTAGATACAAAAGGTATCACTTCTGTTGTAAAAGATGTAATACTTTTTCTAAATCTTTAGGTTATTCATGTATGGCTTAAGATTAAATAATTCTATCCCTCTAAACTCTGCAGGATGACTTTCGCTTTGCAAAGAAATATATCCTTCGCTTATCAATGAACCATCTTTCAAGCCAATAAACTCACCCCACCAGTACATGACAGTTGAACAATGGCACGATTCTATTTTTATCTCTAAATTATTGCACACAAAACCCACTCGATTGTATGCAGGTAATCCTCGGAATTATTTTTCATTTCATCGGCGGCTTTGCTTCCGGAAGTTTTTATGTTCCCTTTAAAAAAGTAAGAGGCTGGAGTTGGGAAAGCTACTGGATTATCGGCGGATTATTTTCATGGCTTATTATGCCACCGATCGCTGCATGGCTTACTGTGCCTCACTTTGCAGAGATCATCAAACAAACTGATGCATCAATATTTTGGTGGACATATTTCTGGGGAGTGCTTTGGGGTATCGGTGGTTTAATGTATGGATTAGGCATGCGGTACCTTGGTATGAGTCTCGGCAATTCTGTGTTGCTTGGATTTACATCTGCCTTCGGCGCACTTGTGCCATCAATATATTACAACTTTCATCCCGAGCCGGGCAAAACAACATTCAATGATTTGCTCACCACTCCATGGGGGCGCATCGTGCTTATCGGTGTTGTTTTGTGTTTGCTCGGAATCTATATCTGCGGCAGAGCAGGTGTTTTAAAAGAACGCGAACTTTCCGAAGAAAAAAAGAAAGAGAGTGTAAAAGAATTTAGCCTTGTAAAAGGACTCATAGTGTGTATTATCTCAGGTATTCTTAGTGCATGTTTTAATTATGGAATCGAAGCAGGCTCGTCAATGGCTGAAGTCGCTAATCAAATGTGGAAGCAAGCGCACCCAACGGAGGCAATAAACTTTTTATATCGCAACAATGTAACTTATGTTGTGTTATTATGGGGTGGGCTCACAACAAATTTTGTGTGGTGTATGATATTGAATGCACGCAATAAAACATTCGGTGATTATATAAAGAAAAAAACGCCACTCGCAAGAAACTACTTTTTTGCGGCACTCGCAGGTACCACATGGTTTTTGCAGTTCTTTTTTTACGGCATGGGCGAAAGCAAACTTGGCAATGGCGCAAGTTCATGGATACTGCACATGGCATTCATTATCCTCGTTGCAAACATGTGGGGCTTCGCGCTAAAAGAATGGAAAGGCGTAACACCAAAAACAAAAACAACAATCATCATTGGTGTTATCACCATTATATTATCAGTAGCATTGGTTGGATATGGAAATGCAATAAAATAGTGAGTAGTGAGTACTGAGTAGTGAGTAGTGAGTAGTGAGTAGTGAGTAATGAATAGTGAGTGCTTCAAATGGAGAGAAAGATTATTAGCCAAACTGCATTGCTGCTATTGAGCTTTGTTGCGTCGTCGCAGACCCCGAGAAAGGTTTGTGTTCTGCATCGGGGCACTCTTGTACATTTTATCATTATGGAACATTGGCTTGAGAAGCTTCATATGAATTAGCCTTTGAAATGGAGTATCGTTGATGATTAAAAGAAACCAGTTGAAGTCTCAAATATTACTAAAGCTTAATCAAGGCGAATGAAAGAAAAGTGCTGAATAACCCCGCCTGAATGACCCAGTCGGGCAGGTTTTCTTTCTTGATTTTTCTTTGTTACTTTCTTTTGTATCAAGACAAAAGAGAGTAAGTAGAGAGAATATCTGAAGCAAAACTAAGGCCCGACTGCCAAGCTCAACATAGTTCAGAACGTATAAGTGAGTGACACAACAAAGGCTGAACAAAGAACAGAAAGATCATCAACAAAAAATATTTTTTATGAACACAGCAACAACAAATTTTAAACACGTCTCCTATTTATGGGATGAAGCAAAAGCTGCATCTATGAAAGGTGATGAAGTTGCTTTACTCGTTTATCGCTCCAACTTATTGGGAGCAGATTTAAGGTTAACAAATTATGGGGGTGGCAACACCTCATGCAAAGCAATGGCAAAAGATCCGCTCACAGGAAAAGAAGTAGAAGTAATGTGGGTGAAGGGCAGTGGCGGTGATTTGGGAACCATGAAAAGAAGCGGGCTTGCTGCATTATATATTGACCGTTTACACAGTTTAAAAAATGTGTATCGAGGAATTGAGTATGAAGATGAAATGGTAGAATTATTCAATCACTGCATTTATGATTTGAATTCAAAAGCACCATCAATTGATACACCGCTTCACGGATTTCTTCCATTCAAACATATTGACCATTTACATCCTGATGCCGCAATTGCAATCGCCGCTGCAAAAGATGGAAAGAAAATAACAGAAGAATTATTTAATGGTACAATCGGTTGGGTTGATTGGCAGCGTCCCGGTTTTGATTTAGGTTTAAAACTAAAACAATGTGTTGATGAAAATTCGGGCATTCGCGGCATTATGCTTGGCTCACATGGTTTGTTTACATGGGGCGATACAGCTTATGAAAGTTATATCAACACACTCGAAGTGATTGAGCGTTGCGCCCAATATCTTGAACAACCCCCAACCCCTAAAGGGAGAAGAGAAACTTTTGGCGGGCAAAAATTAAATTCATTACCGAAAGAACAAAGACTTCAAAATGCAGCAGCATTAATGCCTATACTTAGAGGATTCTGTTCTAATAGCGACCTACAAAACTCCCCTTTAGGGGTGGGGGGCATGATTGGCCATTTTACAGATGATGATCGTGTTCTCGAGTTCATCAATTCAAACAACCTTGATAAACTTGCACCAATGGGTACAAGCTGTCCCGACCATTTTCTGCGCACCAAAATTTCTCCGCTTGTTTTAAATCTCACAATCAATGAAGATGTAAATAACGTTGCAGCAATAAAAGAAAAACTTACGCCGCAATTCGAAGCATACAGAAAAATGTATGCGGAGTATTATAACAATTACAAACATTTCAACAGCCCGCCTATGCGTGACCCGAATCCTGTTGTGATTTTATATCCCGGCGTTGGTATGTTCACGTTTGCAAAAGACAAACAAACCGCAAGAGTAGCAGCAGAATTTTACATCAATGCCATTAATGTAATGAAAGGCGCAGAAGCAGTGAGTGAATACATGTCATTACCAAGACAAGAGGCTTTTAATATTGAATATTGGTTGCTTGAAGAAGCAAAGCTGAAACGTATGCCCAAACCAAAAGCATTGAGCGGAAGAATTGCATTGATAACAGGTAGCGCAGGCGGCATCGGTAAAGCAATAGCAAAAAAGTTTGCAGAAGAAGGAGCATGTGTTGTTATCAACGATATCAATGAAGAACGGATGAAAGACGCAATAGATGAATTTCAAAAACAATTTGGAAAAGATGCTGCAACTTCTGTAATGCTTGATGTAACAAATAATGAAACAATTGAAAAAGCTTATGCAGCAACAGTGCTTGCATTTGGCGGAGTTGATATTGTGGTAAACAATGCGGGCATCAGTATTTCGAAATCTATTACCGAGCACACTATTCAGGATTGGGATAAGTTGTATGATATTTTGGTGAAAGGACAATTCCTTGTTTCAAAAATTGGAATTGAAATAATGCGTAAACAAAATATGGGTGGCGACATTATTAATATCGTTTCAAAAAATTCTATCGTTGCCGGAGCCAACAACACAGGCTACGGAAGTGCAAAAGCAGCACAGGCACATCTTTCACGATTACTTGCGGCAGAACTCGGTGCCGATAAAATTCGTGTAAACGCTGTGAATCCTGATGCTGTTATCACAGACTCCAATATTTGGGCAGGCGGCTGGGCAGAGGGCAGAGCAAAAGCTTATGGTATCACTGTTGAAGAGTTGCCTGCATATTACGCAAAACGCACATTGCTTAATGAAACTATTTTACCGGAAGATATTGCCAACGCATGCTTCGCTTTTGTTGGTGGATTGCTGAATAAATCAACGGGGAATACGCTGAATGTTGATGGTGGAGTAGCAGCAGCGTTTTTGAGGTAATTGTCTGAACGAGGATTTGGGAGGATTTTGAGAATTATAAGAATACGTAATACAAACTCTGTGTCTCTCTACGGAAAAAAAACTCTGCGTAACTCCGTCGTTAAAAAAAATTATCAATGCAACGCGTAGCTTTTAAAATGAAACTCTTCAAAGGCAAAGAGGACGAATACAAAAAACGTCACGATGAAATCTGGATTGAACTCAAACAACTGTTGAAACAAACCGGCATAAAAGACTATTCTATTTTTCTTGATAAAGAAACAAATTATTTGTTTGCTTATCTTACCATTGATGATGCAACAAAGCTCGATGAACTGCCTAGCGAACCGATAATGAAAAAATGGTGGAGTTATATGAAAAACTTAATGGAAACAAATGAAGATAATTCTCCTGTCGCTATTCCTTTGAAAGAAGTTTTTTACTTGCCATAAATAATGAACCCGAAGCAAATACATAAAAATATTTTTAAAGAAGGTTTCTCACTTTATCACTCTTTGCTATAAATTGACCTCGTCGCTATGGCAGTAACGCATGGAACGAATGGACGGAAGGAAGTAATATGGAGAAGAATAACGTAAGACAAGCAAGAATGATAACACCTGTGCAAAAAGTTTTTGTAGTTCCAACATTGGTGTAGAATGAATTATCATTTTTTTTGCCGATAGTATTATTACTACTTCGTCAAAACCGAAATTTGAATATCTTCATATGCTGTGCCACAGAAAGTACTTCTACTCTTTTATCCGGTTATTCTGTTAACTCCTTTGTATTTGATTGCGCAACAATCTCCTTATAAACCTTTGCGTATAAGCGAAAAAATAATTTTAGATGGAAAACTTAACGAGCCTGCATGGAAGAATGCACAAAAAGAAAACGATTTTATGCAGTATGATCCCACTGCAGGAGCGTCTCCCACTGAAAAAACAGAAGTGCGCATTGTTTATAATGACGAATATTTATTTGCCGGTATTCGTGCTTATGACCATGAACCATCAAAATTGATAGCAACAGGAATGGAGCGTGATTTTGAATTAGGCAATAATGATGAAATTGCTTTTGTTATTGACAGCTATAACGATAAAAGTACCGGTTTGGCATTCATCACCGATTTGCTCAATGCAAGATTTGATACGGAGTTTTCTCAAAACGGCGCCAATACAAATAACGCTTACAATACATTTTGGGATGTGGCAAGCAGTGTTGATTCCCTAGGTTATACAACTGAATTCCGTATTCCATTTTCTTCACTGCGTTTTCAAACAAAAGATACCGTACTAATGGGTTTTAAAATTATTAGACTTATTAAACGCAAAGCTGAATTCGATCTCTTTCCAAAATGTGCACCCAATGTGCAGGACGCTTTGTTCAAGGTTTCGCTTGCACGTGAAATGCAATTCACTAATTTAAAAAGCAAGAAACCATTTTATATTATTCCTTATGCAATAGCTAATTATTCTCAGCAAAATATTTTAAATGAAAATCAAACTGCCTATATAAAAAATTCCAGCTTCATTACCAGAAAAAATTATGTAAAAAATGAAACGCTTGATAAATTAATGAGCAATGTTGGTGTTGATGCAAAGTATGGATTAAGCAAAAATTTTACCCTTGATCTAACAGTGAATACCGATTTTGCACAGGCAGAAGTTGATAATCTCATTGTTAATTTAACGAAGTATGATGTGAACCTGCCGGAGAAACGAAACTTCTTTCTTGAATCGCAGAATTATCTTAGCTATACCACTACACTGGGAGATCAATTATTTATTTCACGCAGTATAGGCAACGAAAATGGAGTGATTGTTCCCATTATTGCAGGAGCCCGCGTAACCGGTAAAACAAAAGCTCTTCAAATGGGTGTATTGAACATGCAAACAGCAGCAATAGAAAGCGATTCAATCGAAGCTCATAATTTTTTTGTTTTTCGCACACGAAGATTTACAGATACGCTTGGCAGTTTTTGGGGCGGCATTATCACCAATAAAATAAATACAAGCGGTAAAGGTGCTTCTTATCAATCCGTTGGTGCGGGAGTTGTAAAAGTGTTCAATCAAAATTTAACGGTTACCGGAAGCATCTCCGGCACCTTTGAAAATACAGAGGTTACAAAATTTGCTCAACATTCTTATTGCAACGCCGCAATTATTCGTACAGCTAAAGAAGGATGGAATTATTATTCAGAAATTGCTTTAATAGGTAAAAATTTTAAGCCTGCAATGGGATTTATTCAGGAGAATGATTTGGGCAATGCAGCATTGCAAGGCGGTTATACGTGGAGAGCAAAAGAAAAAAGTAAGATAGCTTATTATTTTTTGCATGGCAATTCGCGATACAAGTGGAAACCATCTTTCAACAAAGAAGAATCAAAGTTTATCAATGGCGAGGCGGGGGCAATTTTTAAAAATGGTGCGGAGATAAAAATAACTCCAATCGAATATTTTATAGACACATTATTTGCACCGTGGCACATCACCGAGCATATTCATATTCCTCAAAAAAAATATCACATGTTTACTCCCGATATAGATATAACCGCCCCCGCACAAAGCACTTATGCCGGAACATTGTTTATAAAGTGGGGCGATTTTTATGGTGGCAAAAGAATTTCAATTAACCCAGTAGCAACGTATATTTTCAATAAACATTTCCAAACGGGTATCGAATATGAATACGATCATATTCAATTTCCTGTTGAGTTTTCTGATAACGGAAATGCATTGTTTCAGAATAATCTTTTTAGAGTCAATATCGCTTATTTTTTCTCCTCAAAACTTTCTGTGAAGTTGCTCTCGCAGTTGGATGAGTTAAGCAATCGTATAACAAGCAATCTTCGCGTACGCTATAATCCGCAGGAGGGCACAGACCTCTACATCGTTTTCAATCAGGGCTTAAACACAGATCGAACGAGGCTTACACCGCATCTCCCTGTAATTAATGGGCAAGCCGTAACCGTAAAATTTGTAAAGACTTTTGATGTGAGGTAGAAGATAATGGTAATTGGGGAAGATAATTTTTTTGTTACGCGCTAATGTACATGTGGCATCGTCCCTTGTGTCACTCACTTGTACATTATAACTTTATTCAACAGGAGCTTTTATTCCGCTAATGAATTATCATTCCATCGCCTCTTTTAGCATTTGAATACTTTTTGGCACTGCAGTTGCCGCATCTTCTTTGCCTTCAAATTCAAGAGAAATATATCCCCGGTAATTTACCTTTCTAAGTATTTCAATTATTCGTTTATAATTCAAATCCAAACTATACCATTCACCGCCGCCATAATAAGTTTTCGCCTGAACGAAACTTGTATAAGGTGCTATCATTTCTAATTTAGCATAAGGATTTTCAAGAAAATTTCCCGTATCCATTAAAATCCCAAGCCATGGGGAATCAATTGCTTTTTTAATACGCAATTGTCCTTCGGGTGCTGAACATAAACCCCAATGATTTTCGAGCGCCAGCAACACACCAAATTCTTCTGCAGTTGGCAAACATTGCTGAATGCTGTCAATGCACCACTTAAATCCATCATCTTCGGTATAGCCGGGAAGAATGGGCTCTATGCCACGGTTTTTCATAAGATCATCAAAAGATTTTATGGTGTTCCATCTTCCTGAATTCAGTCTCATGCACGGGATAGCCATTTTTGCTGCAAGCTCAATGCAATGTTTTGTATGCTCAATTTCTTTTTTCAAAAATTCTTTGTCAGGTGAAACAAAACTTTGGTGAATAGAAAGGCAGGTGAATGCAATGCCATTAAGATAAGCACGTTTTTTTAATTCCTGAATGTATTTATTGTCTTCACTTTGCATTTGTACATGAAGAATATCAATGCCCTCTGCGCCAAGTTTTGCAGCTTCATCAATTACTTTTTCAATTGGAAACTTTTCTCCTTTAAAATGCCAGTAAGAATAGGATGAAATACTAAGCTTCATGCGTGGCTTAAGCTGTATTGTTTCATCTTTTGCCAAAGTGGGTAATAACGTTGTACCTATGGATCCTGCAACGGTGTTTTTTATAAAAGTTCTTCTTGAGTTATTCATAGTTACATTATTGAGCAGGTTTGATATGCTGTTTAATTTTTGCAGTTAATCTTTAACTCGCACATATTTTTCAATATTCAATCTGTTTACACCAAGACTATCAATCTTCTCAACACCTTGCTGAATTAATGTGTCATTGTTAATAGTCACTGTAAATTCAAAATCATTTCCTTCCCATTGTCTGTCGTTGCAGTATTCAAGATGCTCTGTGTACAAACTGTCTTTCAATAAATACTTACCTCCGCCTGCGAAGAACATTGCTGAAAAATCTTTTCCTTTACTTAAGTCATGACTTAAAAAAGCAAAATGTGTGTTGTTGATGATTTTAATAAATTCTTTGTCTTTAGTATAATCGGTAACTGTTGTATCACCTTTATCAATCAAAGTGCCTGTAAGCAATTTCCATGTGCCTTGAATTGGAATGGTTGACTGTTTTATATCGTTGTTTTGAACGGTTGCATTGCATGAAATGAAGATGATAAAGGTGGCATAACAGATTTGTTTTTGCATTTTTTGTTTTTTTTTATAACGTTGAATATATGGAAAAAAATTTTTGTAGTTCATTCGTTAACAAAACAAAGAATAGTTTTTGAAAAGCTAAACTTTAAAAATCCAAATCCCGGTTTATTTAAGGGATACATATAACCATCTTTTAAAATAAAAAGACTGAAAAACTTTTCAACTTACATTATTCTTTTTCTACAGTTCTTTTTAAAAACTCCCCTACCACAGTTTGAAACATATTTCTATCTATTGAAGGAAACTGAAATGGAAATTTTTTTGCATTTTCAATTTGTTCAAGAAAATTATCTTTCTGCTGAAAACTATAGCACCATTGCTGCTTCATGAGGTGCTTTGCCAGGTATTCTTGTTCTGTTTGTCCGGGCGTAGGAATAAGAATGGCTTTTTTGTGCGATGATAAAATTTCCATTACCGTTGTATAGCCGCATCTGCTTATGATGAACTCACTTTCATTTAGCAGCTTTTTCAACTCATGCGTTGCTGCATGATTTTTTACAAAGCAATTTGGGAGGACTTCGGGCATTTCTTTTTCACCCGGTTTGCCTCTAAGCATCACTGATTTTCCATTAAGTCGCGGTATGGTTTGCAAAATTTTTTTTTCAAAAACGGTTCGTTGTGGTTCTGGGCCGGATATTATAAACAGATAATCGTATTTTTTTTCTTCATCTTTTTTTAATTCAAAGCGGGAGAGGAGACCTATATATCTAACAGGGATTGAAGGTCTGAGTGGGGGGTGCGAAAGCAATCCTGCCACATTCACTTTACTCTCCACATCAGGAACCCAACACTCAGTGTAGCGATTTATATATCTGTAATTTATCTTTTGTATAAGATTTTCCAGCCATCTAAAAGGAGCTTTAACCAATAGCTGATGTGTCAAAAAGACACATGGGACTTCCTTTGTGTATAAACCATAACGATTATCCGATATAACTATATCTATATTCAAATCTTTAATCGTTTTTTTAAGGCCTTTATTTTCTCTGTGTATGGATTGAAGTATTTTTGGCACTTGCAATAAAATTTTTAAAGGCAGCCAGCGTTTATATCTTGTATAAGTGATATTATATCCTTTTAAAAAGAGTGTGGTAATACCTGGAAACTCTTGTTTTAATAATAACAACTGTTCGTCTGCGGCCGCTATAATTATCTCACAACCGATTTGTTGAAGGAAATGAATCAAAGGAATACAGCGCGTGGCATGACCTAATCCCCAATCCAAGGGAGCTATGAGTATCTTTTTGTGGATAATTTTTTTTTGCAAAATGAAGTCAATGATTGTTATATGCTAAAAAAATAACTAATTTTAAAACTTGTTAAGATGCGGAAAATAAAACAAACTATTATTTTATTGTTATTAATTGCAACGGTTTTTACATCTTGTGGAGTAAGCAAACATGCCAGTGATGTTAATGTAGGCAAATGTAAATGCCCGAAACTTTAGTATAAAAAAGATTTTAAAATTTTATAACGATTGTAACCAGACTTGTTATGCACCCCCAAAACAGAGACTTGCTGGTACTTACAAAGAAACAAACAATGAATGCACAAGAGCTCCAACATGAGGTTGAGCTTCTTGTAAATTTGCTTTCCGAAACTGAAAAAATTGACGTCTTTTGCACCGCAAACGAGGTAATTGATCTTAACAGGTACAAGATTATTAGCAAACCACATTTGATTCAAAAAATTATCAGGCAAAGGAAAGCTAAGTCCTTTGTATTTTTCAGCAACAAAAATTAGAGACCTTGCGAAAGATTTTAACTCCGCCCGCAGCGGAGTTTTTTTATTTCAATCAGCACTATATAATAGTTTAATATTTGTTCCGTGAAAATGAAAAAACCTGTACGTTAATATGTACAGGTTTCGTTTACTTGATTCTCACAAATGCGCCAATGAAACTTATGGCGGAGGTCTTAATTAGAAATGGCTATACTTTTTTATCTCCCTGAAATTTATTTTCATCAACTTCTTTAAAAAAACGGATTAATTCTCTAAAATAATTTTGCTGATCGTCATACATACTCATGTGGCTTCCTTTGGGGCATAGATAAGTACGGCTGTTGGGAATTAAGCTTCCTTCACGTTTCATATCTGCAGGATTCATTTCGTCGTTCATGCCGCCGATTACCAAAGTGGGTACGGTAATGTTCTTCAATCTATCCCACATGTCCCAATCTTTAAAATTCCCGGTTACATGAAACTCATCTACTCCCTGCATTTGAATATAGATATTGAAGTTTGCTTTTTTAAAACAACGCATCAGCGGCTCGGGCCATGGATTTAACTGGCAAATAGTGTGCGAGTACAAATCTTTCATCAATAATTCCTGATACTCGGGTGAATCGTACTTGTGTAATTTATCGAGCGAATCAAATTTTTTCAAATCTTCCCGCGAGAAAAATTTTTGTTTCAAACTTTCAACATAAGGTAAATAAGAGGCTACACTTGCAGTCATGTTCGATAGCACTGCACCTTTTATATGGGTTTGATATTTCTGCAAATATTCCATAGCAAGCATGCTGCCCCATGAATGACCAAAAAGATAAAAACTATCGAGCCCTAAACCTTTACGTACCTGCTCCACTTCTTCCACAAAACGGGGAAGATGCCACAAAGAAGTATCAGTGGGAATATCTGAATTACCACAACCCAGTTGATCGTAATAATAAAATTCAATCCCTTCCTCTGGCAAAAAATCTTCAAAACATTCCATATAATCATGGGTGAAGCCCGGTCCTCCATGTAATAACAATACTTTTATTTTGCCGTTGCCTACGCGCTTTGTCCATACATTATATTTACCATCTACCTGTATCATTTTTACACCACCTGTTTTCACTTCATAAACTGTGTCTGCTAATTTTTGCGATAGAGCAACTATTGTATTTGTTTTAGGTTGATTGCAGGCACTCACACATAGTGCAAGCGCCATGAAAGAAATTATCCGATTCATAAATAATGCGTGTTAATAAAATGATTATACGTTCAGTAATAATTTATAGATAGAACGCAGTTAATTAACTACATTACATTACGCTATTGTTACTCTAATGGATTTCAATAAAGTAAAAAAAATCTTCAAAGAACAAAGTTCTAATAATCAAGTTCCAATTTGAGTCTGTCTTTCAGTTCTTTTATAAGGGGGTATTGTGCTGCAATTCTTTCGAATTTTTCACGGCTGTTCAATATAAGATGTGGTGGCAATTTTTCTGTCTCCCCTTCCTGAATAAGAATTTTAAAAGTAACGCTCCTGTTGCTAAATGCCTGTTGAATATAATCGAGAAACATTGTTCTTTCCTGCTCAATAAATTTCTGTTGAGTAATAGCATTAACTGTTATTGTAAAAAAATTCTCTGCTTCAATTTTTAGCTTGGCAAGTTTAAAGGTGTTTGCAGAAGAATGTTTCTGTTGTCCTTCAAGTTTTGAAATGTACTGCTGCCAGCATTCATTCAGCTTTTGCATTGTTAACGCTTCAGCTTCTTTTATCTCTTCTATGATATATTCATCGCCATACTTTTCACGCAATCCATCAAGCAGACTTTTTTTATTACCATTACTCGTTTTTACTTTTTTTGTAGCAGGTTTCTTTAAAACCGTTGTGTTCGTTTCAGTTGTGGTTAAGTTAGACGATATAGTATCTTTTTCTTCCTCGGCACCCGTTTTTTCTTCGACATGTTTGGGTTGTTGTTCAACAACCGGTTTCTTTGATTCAATAATAGTTTGAGGTTGCTCAATAGCGGGCTTTCCTTGCTCAATAAATAGTTTTGAATTGCTTGTATCGTTCTTTTTCGACTCCTGATTTTTTACTTGTAATTGATTAATAGGTTTTATCTTATAGGCAGCAGGGGAATCAATATGTTTTTTTTTAACAACGTTGCCATTCTCGCTTGCAAGCTCAATAGCCTGCTCAAGAAAATTTAGTTTTATTAAAGCCATTTCCACATGCAATCTTTTATTGCGTGCCATCTTATAGTTAATCTCGGCTTCGTTTAAAATATTTAAAGCGCTTATCAAATAAGAGAGGTCTGCTTTCTTTGCTACAGAAATGTAGTGAACATGCATTCCTTCCACCACATCGAGTAACGCAGCAGATTTTTCATCTTTACATACAAGCAGGTTACGGATAAATTCTGCAAATCCATTCAGCACAATATCACCTTCAAAACCTTTGCGGTTAATTTCATCATACAATAAAATAGCACCGGAAAGATCTTGTTGCAGTAAACAATCAAGCAGTTTGAAATAATAATCCTCATCTAAGATGTTGAGATGTTCAAGCGTGTTTTGATAAGTTACTTCAGCATTCGTAAAGCTCACTATTTTGTCAAGAATACTTAGAGCATCACGCATGCAGCCTTCACTCTTTTGAGCAATTACCTGTAATGCTTTTTTCTGGGCTTTGATATTTTCTTTATCCGCTATTTCCTGCAAATGTTCAACGGTATCGTTGTTTGTAATACGTTTAAAATCGAAGATTTGACAACGAGATAAAATTGTAGGAAGTATTTTATGTTTTTCGGTGGTTGCCAAAATAAAAATGGCATAACGCGGCGGCTCTTCCAGTGTTTTTAGAAATGCATTGAATGCACTTGCGCTAAGCATGTGCACTTCGTCAACAATATATACTTTGTATTTGCCTGCCTGCGGTGCAAAACGCACTTGCTCTACAAGCGAGCGAATATCATCAACAGAGTTATTGCTTGCAGCATCCAATTCATGAATGTTCAGCGATGTGCCTTCGTTAAAACTTTTACACGAATGACATTGGTTGCATGCTTCACCATCAGGCTGCAGATTTTCGCAGTTAATTGTTTTTGCAAGAATGCGTGCACAGGTAGTCTTGCCCACACCGCGTGGTCCGCAAAACAAAAACGCATGAGCAAGCTGATTATTTTTTATTGCATTTTTTAAAGTTGTAGTAATATGCTCCTGCCCCACAACTGTAGCAAAGGTTTGCGGTCTGTACTTTCGCGCCGAAACAATAAATTTCTCCATTCTTGCAAGATAGTAATGTTAGCGGTTTTTTGTTTGCCGGGTTCGCATTTTAATTGTGCACAATAATTATTAAGATGTGTTGACAGATAATATTGAAAAATTTTGTTGAGTCGGTAAAAGTTTTTTAGTTCTATAATAAGTTTTTCCAATAGGTTTTAATCAAATGCAGGTAGAGGGTATCTTTAAAAAATTACTTATTTCATCATTATGCCGTGTTATTTTTTATATTGTCGGCTGTGGAATTTCATGTTATCGGTTGTGCCACTCTTAGAGGAGTCTTTTTGGACACTCATGTTTGAAATTTTACGGGTAAAAAAACTTGTTCCTGAAGTATAAATAATTTTAGATGAAACAACAATTCGATAAATTAAGCACCGCATGCAGCAGGATGACAACGCAAACATACAGCACCTCATTTTCATCTGCCATAAAGCTTTTGCATAAAAGCATGCAGCCTCATATTCATAACATCTATGGCTTCGTACGGTTTGCAGATGAGATTGTTGATACATTTCATGAATACGACAAAGCAACTCTACTTGCCGAGTTTAAAGATGCAACACATGCAGCAATTAAAAGAAAAATAAGTCTCAATCCTGTTTTGCATAGTTTTCAGCTAACGGTGAATAAATATCAGATTGATATCGCGTTGATTGATTCTTTCTTTAAAAGTATGGAGCTTGATTTGTATAAGCACAAATACGACGTGCATGGTTATACAGAGTACATTTATGGCAGTGCTGAAGTGGTTGGCATGATGTGTTTGAAGATTTTTTGCGAAGGCGACGCGGCTTTCTATAATGAATTAGAGTCGTACGCACGAAGCCTTGGCGCAGCTTTTCAGAAAGTGAATTTTTTGCGTGATATAAAAAATGATTTTGAAAATTTAAACCGTACATATTTTCCGCATTGCGATTTTAAAAACTTTGGTTATATAGATAAGAAAACGATAGAGAAAGATATCGAAAAAGATTTTGCATATGCATACAAAGGCATTCTTCATCTCCCCGTAAAAGCGCGGTTTGGCGTATATGTTGCTTACAAATATTACTTTTCACTTTTTAAAAAAATACAAAAAACGAGTCCTCAGCAAATCGCTTCAACACGCATACGCATTCCAGGGTACGGCAAAGCATTTATTCTTGCAAAGGCTGGCGTTAAAAAACAATTCAATATTTACTGATCTTTTACGCGCAAAATTTGTATGTACCAGACTTCTCAACAAATAATTTCTAAATCAATTCAAAAATGTAATTCGCATCAAAGGTTAATTCCTATTTTTATCGCATGGAACATGTTATACTGGTAAATGAGCAAGATGAACAGATAGGCACAATGGAAAAAATTCTTGCTCATGAAAAGGCAATGCTGCATCGTGCAATAAGCGTCTTTATTTTTAATTCAAGGGGTGAGATGTTGTTACAGCAAAGAGCAATGAAGAAATATCATAGCGGCGGGCTGTGGACCAATGCATGTTGCAGTCATCCTCGACCGGGTGAAGAAACACGTGCAGCGGCCGTAAGAAGACTGAAAGAAGAAATGGGTTTTGAAACTTCGCTTAATGAAGCATTCGATTTTATTTATAAGGCATCTCTTGACAACGGGTTAACCGAACATGAGTTTGACCATGTTTTTGTTGGTAACTATAACGGTGCAATACATCCAAATGTAAACGAAGTGCAGGACTACTGCTATAAAACAATTGAAGAAATTGAAAGTTCTTTAGAGAGTCATCCACATAAATATACCGTATGGTTTAAACTTGCGTTTCCAAAAATTTTGAATTCATTAAATACAAAAGCAACTGTTTAATTTAAAGCCGTTAGCTTTCAGTTGCGAGCTGTGAGCAATCTCTCAAAGCTCGAATCTCGTGGCTTTTTTTCTTAATATACATGAGGCGATTTTATAGTTGCTGTAATTTATTGTATGAAACCTCAACTCAAAGCCGTCATCATTGGAAGTGGCATTGCAGGTATTGCAACTGCTGTAAGGCTTGCCGTACAAGGCTTCGAGGTTACAGTATATGAAAGTAATAATTATCCGGGCGGTAAACTGAGTGACTTTCAATTAAACGGTTTTCATTTTGATACAGGTCCGAGTTTATTTGTGCAGCCACAGAATATTGAAGAATTATTTCAGTTCGCCGATGAAAATATTCAGGAGTATTTTGAATACATTTCTGTTCCAATTACAGCTAAATATTTTTATGAAGACGGTATTGCAATAACTGCATGGGGTGATGCAGAAAAATTTGCGAAAGAACTTTCGGTAAAGATTGGCGAAAATCCTGATAAGGTTAAACAATATTTGTATCAATCTAAAAAATTGTATGAAAGTGTGGGCACAGTATTTCTTTCCCGCTCATTGCATAAACAAAAGACTTTTTTCAGCTCTGCAATTGTTAAAGCATTTAATGCTGTAAGTTGGAAATATTTATTTAAAACATTGAATGAATTAAATGTTGCATCTTTCACAAAATCACATACAGTACAATTATTTAACCGGTATGCAACATACAACGGAAGCAATCCTTTTAAAGCTTCTGCCATGCTTAGTCTTATCCCGCATCTTGAATTTAATGAAGGTGTATTTTATCCGAAAGGAGGTATGATAAGTATAACACAAGCTCTATACAAACTGGCAATAGAAAAGGGCGTGCGGTTTCAGTTTAACACAACGGTTCAACGCATCATCTATCATGGAGAAGAAGTGAAAGGTATTGTTGTAAACAATGAAAATATTTATGCAAATGTTGTAGTAAGCAACGCTGATGTTTATTCTACACACAAATATCTTTTGCGAGATGAAACAAAGGCAGCTAAATTATTAAAGAGTGATAGAAGCAGCAGCGCGATTATTTTTTACTGGGGTATTAATAAAGAATTTCAACAGTTAGAATTACACAATGTATTCTTTAGTAAAAATTATAAAGCGGAGTTTGATAATATTTTTAATTATAAACGGTTATACAATGATCCAACGATTTATATCAACGTTACAAGCAAGCGCGACCCGTCACACGCACCTGCAGGAAAAGAAAATTGGTTTGTAATGGTAAACGCTCCGATAAATGTGGGACAAAATTGGAACGGGCTTAAACAACAATGCAAAGAAAACATTTTTGAAAAACTAAACCGCATGCTGCAAACAAAAATTGAACCGTTAATTGAAGCAGAGGAAACATTAGATCCCGTTTCCCTTGAAAACAAAACTGGTTCTTTTATGGGAGCTATATATGGCGCAAGCTCTAATAAAGTAAAAGCGGCATTTTTACGTCATCCTAATTTTAGTAAGCATGTGCATGGTTTATATTTTGCCGGCGGTACGGTTCATCCCGGAGGTGGAATTCCATTATGTTTAAAAAGTGCGAAGATTGTGAGCGAATTAATTCAACACGATACAGAACATCCCAAACATTAGTGCAACATGGTAATAGACACCAAGCAAAGTGCTGTTCATAAGCAACAAGAAGTTTCTTCTCATAAAAAAAACAATATCGCTCTGTTTATTGCAATACTTTTTCATCTGTGTGGAGCAATCGGCATTCTATTCACTCCTTACAAACAGTGGTTTATAAATACTACCCCTTTGAATTTATTTTTAATGACTGCATTGCTCGTGTTTACACAAAAGCAAAAAACCATTCACTTTTTTTTATTTCTGCTTTTGTGTTATGTAACGGGCACAGTAACTGAAATCATCGGTGCAAATACAGGGAAGCTTTTTGGCCAATACCAATACACACAAGTGTTAGGCGCTCAACTCTTAGGTGTGCCTTTGATTATTGGTATAAATTGGTTTATTGCAGTGTACTGTTCATGCACCATTATTTTTTTGTTGAATGAATGGTTGTACAAAAAAATTTCCACCGATATGCGTCCGTCCTTCGTTGTGCGACTGTTTTCTTTTATAATAGATGCAGCTTTGCTCACTACTTTATTTGATTACATTCTCGAGCCTTCTGCCGCGCAACTCAATTATTGGAGATGGTTTCCCAATGGCGCCGTACCCATTTACAATTTTGTTTGCTGGTTTATCATTAGCGCTGCGTTGTCAACCGTATATTACATGCTTAAATTTGATAAGCGCAACCAATTCGCGGTACATTTGTTTATTATACAAGTGTTATTCTTTTGGATTTTACAAACTTTTTTATGATGTGGCTTCTCTACAGCTCAATCGCGCTTGGTACCTTTTGCATTATGGAATGTGTTACGTGGTTAACGCACAAATATGTTATGCATGGTTTTTTGTGGTGGCTGCATGAAGACCATCATAGACCCGGCAAACATTTCTTTGAAAAGAATGATGCATTCTTTTTCATCTTCGCAATACCAAGCTGGCTCTGTATTATGCTTGGCGGTATGCAACAAGCTTGGTGGGTAGTAAGCATAGGTACTGGTATTGCATTATATGGAGTCGCCTATTTTTTGGTGCACGATGTAGTCATTCATCAACGTTTTAAGTGGTTTACACGAAGCAATAACGGCTATATAAAAGCGATTCGATGGGCGCACAAAATGCATCACAAACATTTGAATAAAGAGGATGGAGAAAGTTTTGGTATGCTCTTCATCTCAAAAAAATATTGGAATAAAATAAAACGGGATAAAGCAGTGAAGAAAAGTGTTGTATGATGAGCTTTTGAAATTCTGTTAAGCTTCCATGCCTGCGTGGCGCAGTCAGGCAGGGTTGTGTCACTCACTTGTACATTCTGTACTTTACTCATCACTCACTATTCACCATTGACTACTCGCTTCGATTATATTATCACCGGATCTGGTTGTGCAGGTTTTAGTCTATTGTATCGAATGTTGCAACACCCTTTTTTTAGTGATAAAAAAATTCTTGTAATAGATCAATCACCAAAAACCATAAATGACCATACATGGTGTTTCTGGGAACAGCAATCCGGCATATTTGAAGAAATTGTCTATCACAAATGGAAGCAGCTCGATTTTTATTCTAACCATTTTTCTGCACGCTACGATATTTTTCCTTACGAATACAAAATGATTCGGGCTATTGATTTTTACAACAACGTTTTCGATAAAGCCAAACAACATCAAAACATTCTTTTTTATTACGGAAAAGTGCAATCGGTGCAAAACGAAAACAATAGTGCAGTTGTAACAGCACATGATAAAAAATTGTATGCCAGTTATATTTTCAACAGCATCATCTTTGACTCATTAACCGATTTAAAATCTCGACTTGGAATTTATTTTCTTTTTCAGCATTTTAAAGGATGGCTGATTCAAACTTCCTCCAACTTTTTTGATCAGCGGGTTGCTACATTCATGGATTTTCGGGTAAGTCAGGATAAAGGAACTGCTTTCGTTTATGTGTTACCTGTTGCATCAAACAAAGCGCTTATTGAATATACTTTGATATCAGAAAAATTATTGCAGGAGCAAGAGTATGATGAAGTATTGAAAAACTATATTGAAGCATTTTTGAAATTGAATGATTATACAATCGTAGAAAAAGAATTTGGCATTATTCCAATGACAAATCATCCTTTTTCAAAAGGTGAAGGAAGGATTGTAAACATCGGCACAGCAGGCGGACAAACAAAGGCAAGCAGCGGCTTCACCTTTAACTTTATTCAAAAACATTGTGATGATATTATTTCAGCACTTATAAATAATAAAGACCCTCATATTACACCTGTATTTTCAAAAAGAAGATTCAATTTGTACGATAGTACCTTGCTAAACATTCTTTATAATAGAAAAATGAGTGCTGATAAAATTTTTGCTGATCTCTTTAAAAGGAATAAACCCCAACGAGTGTTGAAATTTTTAGATAATGAAACCAATTTTGGAGAAGACCTAAAAATTATGCGAAGCGTTTCAACAAAAATTTTTCTGCCTGCGACAATAAAAGAAATTTTTAAGTAAATGCCGGTAAAATTTACAACATACCCGAAGACAAAGAGAGCAAACAGATCATGAACCTGCAGATGCCATTTGTGCTACAGATAAAGTGCTTGCGACGCAAGGGACGATGCCATGAAATACCAATGCTGGTATCAAAAAAATATTCCGAGCAAAACGATAGTCTTATACTAATATTGCAGCCTTACTGCAAAATAATTTAAAGATAATTTTCCCTCATACTCAAGCGTTATTTTTATTAACTCCACAAAAAATTTTTTTTCTAAAGTCCTGTCACGAGCAGCACACAAAAAGAAAAATTGTCTATATTTATGGGTAATACCAACTTACCTCGAATGACTGATCAAGCTATATTGGGAGGTTGCCTGAAAAATGATCCGACCGCGCAACGTGAATTGTATAACCGTTACAGTCCGCGTATGTTATCGGTTTGCTATCGTTTCGCGCAGAGCAGGGAAGACGCCGAAGATATGTTACAGGAAGGGTTTATAAAAGTTTTTACCCAAATACATACGTTTCAAAACAAGGGTTCTTTTGAGGGATGGATTAGGAGAATAATTGTTCATACCTGCATCAATTTTTTAAAGAAGTACAAGAAGTTTAATGAAAATGTTGAACTGGCTTATGCAGGTTATTTACCAGTGAAGGAAGAGACTATACCATCACTGATGCAGGCAAAACAAGTGGTTGAATGCATACGACTTTTACCCGTGGGATACCGAACTGTTCTAAACCTGTACGCGATTGAAGGGTATAATCATAAAGAAATTTCCGATATACTTGAGATTGAAGAGAGCACCAGCAGAAGTCAATATACACGGGCAAAAGCGATGCTCGAAAGCATTTTGATAAAGAAAAAGATTTTGGAAAAATCTGAAGAAAAATTAAACGTATTGGCTGTATATAAAAAATAAACCCTACTAACCAAGACAAGAGATAAACTGCTTAACTGAATTAAAAATTAACTGCATAATGAAGTGAATTCTATGGGCAACTGGTGGTACGATAATGAATTTGAAAAGTATTTGAAAGAACAAGCCGATCAACACAGGATGTATCCTTCTGACCATGTATGGAGAAACATTCAGCACGAAGTTCATGGATACAAAAAATGGCCTGCACTTACTTTTATCTCTATTCTTATTATCTCTGCTTTGGTTGTATCCACCGTTGTTTTAAAACCACATACACAACAACGTACGGCTGCTCCTGCCAACTCAACCAATAGAGTAACAGAAAAGGGTGCTGTAAATGCCTCTGCCGAAAATCAGAAAAAATATACGGAGCATCTACTGTCAGGGAATCTTACTCAACAAACAATTAGAGATGTAATTGAAACAGTTCATGAAAACCAAAGCAGTGAAACAGTTGTTGTCGCCATACCTCCTGCACCATCTTTAATTATAAACAATACAGCAAATAATAATAGCACAGGTGCCGTTGAAAGATCGGCTATACCACAGGAAGTAACTCAATTTGCAGAGAAAGAACAGTCAACTGCTTCAAACAAAGAAAATTTTACACGAGAAATAATTTCTCCGTCTTTTTTACTTAGAAATGATTTGAATGTTAATTCAGATGAGCTTAGTAAAGAATATTATCATACTAACTATCATTTCAATTTTACAAACACTTCAAACAAGTTAACGGATGACAATATAGCATCCGCATTCAACTTCAGTCTTAGCAGAAAAAATAGTTCATCTTCAATAATAAATCTTGCAAATCCATCAAGATTTGATTTTCAGTTTTATGCTGCACCATCAATAAGCTACAGAAGACTTGTAGATGATGCGCATGGTCAATTGGCACAATCTTACATCAGTGCGATACCACTCGATGCAAATTATTCCATTGATGTAAACCGTGTTATTCAACACAGGTCTTCAGCCGGTTATGAAGTTGGATTTGGAGTAGGCTATAATCTTACCAAGAATTTCGCTGTTCGTTCCGGCTTACAATTTAATATGCGCCAGTATAACATTAATGCCTATGTTCATTCAACTGAACCCGCATCAATTTCTTTGGTTGAAAATGGCTCTAACGGAGTATGGAATACAATTTCTGCTTTTAGAAATATTTCAGGCAGCACGCCGATTGTTCTTAAAAACCGTTACTATGAAATAAGTTTACCATTGGGTGTTGACTGGCGTCCAATTAATAAAAAATTCGCATGGGGTTTCGCTGCTTCTATACAGCCGACTTATACATTCGATAAAGAGCCTTTCATTATTTCTTCTAACTTTAAAAATTATGCAGACGGCTCAAAACTAATGCGTAACTGGAATCTCAATACAAGTTTCGAAACTTATCTTGGCTACAACACCGGACAATACAGATGGCAAATTGGTCCACAAGTTCGTTATCAGCTCCTGCCCACAATGAACAACTCTTACCCTATAAGAGAATACCTGCTTGACTATGGTATTAAGATTGGTTTGATACGCTCACTGAAATAATTTCTCCTGCACTTCTTCGTTATTGTGTAATTGTTCTCCTTTTAACCGGTGATAGGTTTGTTTATTCTACTCATAGATAAATAAATTTATCTTTAAAAATATTTATGAACCAAACTGTAACACAACTATTGAACTTAGGTTGCGTCGCACTCTTGTACGCTATTTTCTTTACTCAACAAGAGTTGCAGTTTCGTTCAAAATTCTTTTTATTGCTTCAAAATTTTTCTTCACACTTTATCAAAAAATTTTTTTTCATTCTTGTAGTTGCAGTATCAGGTATCCTTTTATCATGTCACCAAAATCAAAATACCTCTGCAGAACAGGAATTGCCATCAAATGATTCAACTGTTTTCTATCCTGTAAAAGAATATTTCGCCAATCAAATTAAAAGCGTAGATAGTGCTTCACCAACAATAAAAATGTTTACCATGAGCAATGGGCAAAAAGATTCAATAACAATCAACACACAACAATTCAATCAAATAGCTCAAGTATTTTTGGAAAATAATATAGCAGATAAATCAGTAAAAAAATATTACAGACAATCTATTTTTCAAGATCAAACAACACAGAGTATTACGTTTAATTATACAACCGTAAATTCTGCATTACCTGTGCAGAGCCTTGATATATTACTTGATACTATAACACAAGAAGTAAAAAGAGTTTTTATTTCAAAAATTAAAATAGTAAACGATAGCACCATTATTGAAAAACTCAACTGGAAAACAAATAGCAGCTTTCTTATAAACCGCAGAGTTCAGCTACCTTCTAACAAAGAAACAATACAGCAAATTTCTGTGGTATGGGGGGATAATAATTAATTTTGCCGCTTGATATGACAGCAGTGGAGTTTTTGAACATAGCACATACCATTCCTCACGAGCCTGGCATTTATAAATACTTTGATGCGCAAAATGAATTGCTATACGTTGGCAAAGCAAAAGACCTGCGTAAACGTACAGGCTCGTATTTCAGCAAGACATTTACGGGTTATAAAACGCATGAACTTGTTTCACGGATAAAACGTATTGAATTCACTATTGTAAATTCCGAGCAGGATGCGTTTTTGCTGGAGAACTCACTCATCAAACAATTTCAACCAAAATTTAACATCAATCTGAAAGACGATAAAAGCTATCCTTTCATCGTAATAAAGAAAGAACCTTTCCCAAGAATTTTTCTTACTCGTAAGAAAATAAATGATGGTTCGGAATATTTGGGCCCTTTTACTTCAGTAGCAAAAGTGCGTGAACTTATCGGTTTCATTAGACAGTTTGTGCCATTAAGAACATGCAAACTTCCTCTAACAGAACAGAACATTCAACGGAAAAAATTCAAGGTTTGTCTTGAATATCATCTTGGAAATTGCAAAGGTCCCTGTGAAGGTTTACAAACAGAACAAGACTATGCCGATGGACTTACACAGGTAAGGCAAATGCTTAAAGGAAATCTTTCTCCGGTTATTCAATATTACAAAAAGCAAATGTCGGAGCTGGCTATAAAGCTTGAATTTGAGAAAGCGGCAATGATAAAAAAGAAACTTGATTACCTTGAAAATTATCAGGCAAAATCTGTTATTGTAAACAGGTATAGCAATGTTGATGTGTTCTCCATTTTAAAAGAAAATGACATTGCTTATGTGAATTATTTAATGATTCAAAACGGAACAATTGTTCAAACACATACAATAGAGTTACAACCTAAACTCGATGAAAGCGACGAAGAAGTTTTGTCGTTTGCCGTTTTAAATTTAAGAGAAACATTCAACAGCCTTGCCAATGAAATAATCGTTCCGTTTGAAATTGAATATCCAGACGAAGATGTTCTTATAACTGTTCCCAAAGGCGGAGAAAAGAAAAAACTGCTTGAGCTTTCTCAAAAAAATGTTGATTATTTCCGTGAAGAAATAAAGAAGAAAAGAACACTCCAATTAGAGGGAAAATCAAACATGCAAAAGAAAGAGGTGCTATATCATTTGCAGCAAGATTTGCATCTTCCAGAATTGCCTTTGCAGATAGAATGTTTTGATAATTCCAATTTTCAGGGAAGCTTTCCTGTTTCGGCAATGGTAAGTTTCAAAGATGGTGTTCCCAGCAAAAAAGATTACAGGCACTTCAATGTAAAAACGGTGCAGGGCATAAATGATTTTGCCACTATGAAAGAAGTTGTTTACAGAAGATATAAGCGTTTGCTCGATGAAGAGCAACCTCTGCCGCAACTAATAATTATAGATGGTGGTAAAGGTCAATTGAGTGCCGCTATGGAAAGTATGGAAGCGTTACATCTCGAAAATGCTATAACTGTTGTGGGACTTGCAAAAAACGAAGAGGAAATATTTTTTCCCGGCGATACCGAATCTATTAAATTGCCTATGAACAGTGATAGTCTTAAACTTATCCGTTATGTTCGCGATGAAGTACATCGTTTCGGTATTACTTTTCATCGAAATAAACGCTCAAAAGGGACATTTAAGAATGAATTGGAAGAAATTAAAGGAATCGGACAAAATACAGCCACTCAATTGTTACAAACGTTCAAATCGGTAAAAAATATACGCGAAGCCAGTGAGGATGAGTTGTCGAAAGTTATCGGAAAAGCAAAAGCAAAACTTGTTTATGAACACTTCAGGGCATAAAAAAGGGGCCCGGATAAACATCCAACCCCGTTTTAAAATCCAATATCCTATGAAAAACCATGACAAATTTAATGCTTAATTAATGCTGTGCAAGTTTTTTTTTCAACTTCTGTGGATTTCCTATTCTTTAACGTGTGTTTAACTTAACCTTCAACGACTTATAGATAAATTTTTTCTTGAGTCGTTCAAAAAATTATTGCGATTTTCTCTGTTGATTAGAATCTTTTTAAAATCGGTGAAATGATACATTTTTTGAGCAAATATTAGAAGTGTTTTCAGTACTGTTCCGCAATTTTTTTTGATACCGGCTTGTTTTTTCATAGCATCGTCCCTTGCGTCGCAATCACTTTATCTAAAATGCAAGTGGCATCTGTAGGTTTTACATTCTAAGTTGTGTCACTTTTCTTATCTATCGTTTCTTTTGGGATTATGGGAACGTGGGCAAGCGTACAGATTCGTCATTGACGACTTACGATTAAAATTGATTTCGCCATTCACAATTGACCATTCACCTTCGCATCAAAACAATTCACGGTTCATCCCCAAAAAGAAAATCAACAAAAATTTAAACACGCAAAAATTCCTCTCACACCTTACATTTGCGGAATTTATTCTGAACATGCCTTTAGACAATTCTATTAAAAGTGTTTTGATTATTGGTTCCGGACCTATTATTATTGGTCAGGCTTGCGAATTTGATTATTCCGGTTCTCAAGCAGCACGAAGTCTGCGCGAAGAGGGTATTAAAGTGATCCTCATTAACAGTAATCCCGCCACAATTATGACAGACCCAATGATGGCAGACAAGGTTTATCTGCTACCATTAACAGTTGAAAGTATTGAACAAATTCTTGAAGAAAATCAAATTGATGCAGTGCTGCCAACAATGGGAGGGCAAACTGCACTGAACCTTTGTAAAGAAGCTGATGAACTAGGTGTTTGGCAAAAATATAATGTGCGATTGATTGGAGTTGATATTGCCGCCATTGATACCGCAGAAAACCGTGAACAGTTTCGCCAACTTATGATAAACATTGGCGTAAAAGTAGCGCCAAGCCGTGTTGCCAATAGTTTCTTGGAAGGAAAAGAGTTTGCGCAACAAATCGGTTTTCCTTTAGTAATTCGTCCTTCGTTTACATTGGGCGGAACAGGCGGCGGTTTTGTTCATAGTAAAAATGAATTGGATGAAGCACTGCAAAGAGGATTGCAGGCATCACCAATTCATGAAGTGCTTGTAGAAAAAGCAGTGCTTGGATGGAAAGAATTTGAACTTGAACTATTGCGCGATAAGAATGATAATGTTGTTATCATTTGTACAGTAGAAAATATGGACCCGATGGGTATTCATACCGGAGATTCTGTAACAATAGCACCAGCTATGACGTTGAGTGATTCTGCTTTTCAGGATATGCGCAATAAAGCAATTCTGATGATGCGCTCACTTGGAAATTTTGCCGGTGGCTGTAACGTGCAGTTTGCATTGAATCCTGAAACTGAAGAATTGATAGCAGTAGAAATAAATCCAAGAGTAAGCCGGTCATCTGCGCTTGCATCAAAAGCAACAGGATATCCTATTGCAAAGATTGCAGCTAAGCTGGCCGTAGGTTATTCATTAGATGAGTTGAAGAATCAAATCACCAAAACGACTTCCGCATACTTTGAACCTGCACTCGATTATGTTATTGTAAAAGTGCCTCGATGGAATTTTGATAAATTCAAAGGCGCAAACGATACGCTTGGCTTGCAAATGAAAAGCGTTGGCGAAGTAATGGCAATAGGCAGAAGCTTTACTGAAGCCATTCAAAAGGCTTGTCAAAGTTTGGAGAACGAAGCAGTTGGTTTGGGATATTATGGAAAAAGTTTAATGAAAAGTGATGAACTGATTGAATATATAAAGACACCGAAGTGGGACAGAATTTTCAGAATTAAAGATGCGTTGATGCAGGGTGTTACGGTAAAAACAATTGTTGAGGCAACGGGTATTGACAGATGGTTTATTTACCAGATTCAGGAAATAGTACGTATAGAAAAAGAACTTGCAAAATATTCCCTTGAGACACTTTCCACGGAACTTTTAAAAGAGGCAAAGCTGAACGGATTCAGCGATGAGCAAATTGCCCGCATTATGAAATATAATTGCACTGAAGAACAAGTGTATGAAAAAAGAAAAGCACTTGGTATAACGCGTGTTTATAAAATGGTTGATACCTGCAGTGCAGAGTTTGAAGCAAAGACGCCTTATTTCTACAGCACGTTTGAGGTAAACTGAATTGATAAGTCAGACATTTCTTCGAGTACATAGACAGGTCATTTAAACATACTATCATCCATCCCCTCGTTGATTGAGTAAGAGCTCTATATTATTTCAACTTTCCTTTTTGTGTTTTTTTGTTTATTAAGATCAGATGCTTTAAAAAAGCTTACTTATAGTTAACCCTCATTCTTGTGCTAACGAGGGTAAACACAAAGAGCGAGGAGACACCAAAATACTTTATTATTTCTTCTAAAAAATTACACAAAGCAATTTTTACACTTATCTTAGGCACTTAATCAGATACTAACTTCTTCATAAATGAAAAAACAATTTTGGTTTCTTCTTTTGTTGATTTCCGTTTTTTTAAATTCGTTTAGCCAAAAGCCTTTAAAACAAATTGATTCATTTGTACAAACCATTTTAAGCGATTGGAAAATTCCGGGAGCAGCTATCGGCATCATTAAAGGTGATAGTATTTACTTAAATAAAGGATATGGTTACAGAAACCTTGAACAAAAGTTGCCGGTAACTCCGCAAACAATATTTCCCATTGCATCAATAACAAAAACCTTTACAGGTATAGATTTATGTTTGTTAGAAGAAGAAGGTAAAGTAAAACTTGATAATCCGATTAAAACGTACATTTCAAACTTTGCATTGTATAACGACCAACTGACTAATGAAACTACGCTTATTGATTTACTTTCTCACCGCACCGGCTTGCCAAGTCACGATGCATTGTGGTGGAGCACTGATAAAAGCAGGAAGCAACTTTTTCAAAGCTTAAAATATTTGCAACCTAATAAGCCGTTAAGAGATGTATGGCAATACAGTAATTTAAGTTATATGGCAGCCGGATATATTCTCCAGCTAATAAGCGGACAGACATGGGAAGACTATACAAAAGAAAAAATACTGTCACCATTGGGTATGTTGAACACAAGTTTTTCAGTAAAAGAAATTCAAACTTCTTCCAATTTCTCATATCCTTATACATTTTTGAATGGAAGCATACAGCGAAGACCTTTCCGCAACTTAGATGCCGTTGCTCCTTGCGGAGGAATTAACTCTTCTATTGATGATATGTTGAAGTATGTTGAGATGTTATTACAAAAAGGCAATTACAATGGTAAAAATATTATACCGGAAAAAGTTATTACAAAAGCACAGCATCCTGTGATAGCAATGCCATATCAAGATACAAATGGAAGCACATCTGTTTATGGTCTTGGATTTCAGGAGGAAACGTTTGATAAGTATTTGCTTATTGAACATCGTGGTGAAATAGACGGCTTCACATCAGTATTAACGCTGGTTCCTGAAATGAAAATCGGAATTATTATTTTAGCCAACACAGATTTTGTACAACCTGCCGGAATTATAAGGAACCGACTGTTGGAAATGTTATTAAAGCTTCCTGCTACCGATGAAAACACACAAGCTGTTAAAGATTGGGTTGCATACTTACAGCAAAAGCAAAAAGAAGCCCAAACTAAAGTTCAAAAAATTTTAGACGCCGATGACCGCATTAAAGGAACCCATCCCTCACACCCGTTAGAAGCATATACTGGCGAATATGTTAATCCGGGCTATGGAACTATCAGAGTTGAAAAGGATAGTAATGGTTTGCGAATTATCAGGTACGATTATCAGTCAGAGTTATCTCATTACCATTATGATTATTTTTTAATTAACGAACTGTTTCCATTCTACAGAAGCACGATTGAATTCAAAACAAACGCAGACGGATTTATCAACCAGTTAGTGATTCCAATGGAAATAAAAGCTGACCCAATCACATTTACAAAATCAAATGACCATTAACGAAAATAATGTTGCATCGAGTAAAAAGTATTGCTGCAAGCGGCCCACACAGTGCAACATCACCAGTAGTTTCGCTAATGATTTTTGATGAATGTTTCATCTGCCTTATAATCATTGTATTTGTGAATAATGTAAAATCTTGTTCAAATGATGAACGGGAATATTTGGCACAGATAAAACAATAATTTGGTTGTTTTAAATTTTGAATTAGCAACAATAATGCCCTGTCTTTTGGCATAAAACAAACTTTTAATTTGTCCCTAATCATACTCCTTTTTCGGGAAATTTAGTTTACAATAAATCAGACCAAGACTATAGACAGTGATGCTTTTAACGCGGCATGATTTTCCTGTTATTTCTCTACTCAATAAAAAGTATGAGTGATTTGAGCGACAATAATAAAAACACGTCTTCTTCAATATCTGTTCTGCGCGAAGAAGTTAATGTAGAAAAAAAGATAATAGAAAAAGGCAGAGTGAGAATATCAAAAGTTGTAAAGGAAGATTCTGAAGTTTTAAATCTGCCCACAACAAGCGAGCAGGTGAAAATCAAGAGAGTTCCGGTAAATGAAATCGTTGAAAGCGTGCCGGCACCTTTGAGATATGAAGGCGATACTATAATTATCCCTGTGTTACAGGAAATAATTGTTACTGAAAAGAAATTATTGCTTGTAGAAGAGATTCATGTTACAAAAACTTTAGTTTCTTCTGAAGAAACAAAAGAGATAACACTTCGTAAAGAAGAAATTAATATTGAAAGAAGTGATACTAACACCGTACAAAATAGTAAACCATAATTATAAACAATAACAACAAAACAAGGAGGTTATATGAACCAAACTGTGATTGCCTTATTTAATAATGCAAGTGAGGCTCAACAGGCAGTGGAAACACTTGTTGAGCAGGGATTCCAAAGATATAATGTAGATATATCAACTAATAGTACCGACAGTAGTTCTTACAACGACAAGACCAGAGATAGTAATGAAAGTGGTATAAGCCGTTTCTTCAATTCTCTCTTCGGCGATAGTGATGATGCGGATAAGTACACGAGAGTTGCAGAAAGAAACAGTACTGTTGTTACAGTTCATGCGGAATCAATAGAAGAAGCACGCAGAGCAGCAGACGTTCTTGACGCATCCGGTGCAATGGACGTAAATGAAAAAGCAACAGAATATGGATATGGCACAACAGGAGGAAACATTAGTAAAACTTCAATGGATACAAGGTCGGGTAATGAAAGCACTTCTATTCCCATTGTAGAAGAAAATGTGCAGGTAGGAAAAAGAGAAGTTGAGACGGGCGGCGTGCGTTTAAAAAGCCGTATTGTAGAAAAGCCGGTCGAAGAAAATTTAAGATTAAGGGAGGAACGAGTAACAGTTGAAAGAACGCCTGTTGACCGCAAAGCTACAGAGGAAGATCTTACCACTTTGCGGGATCAGGAGATTGAAATTGTGGAAAACGCTGAAGTTCCCGTTGTATCCAAAGAGGCACGTGTGATAGAAGAAGTAAAACTTAACAAAGAAGTGGAGCATCGTGATGAAACAGTGCGGGAAACAGTTCGCAAAACAGAAGTTGATATAGAAAACATTGAAGGAAAAGAAGCGAAAAATAAGAGACGTAACAAGAACACTAATTACAATGAGTAGAAAGAAGCCGGTCTAAGACTGGCTTTTTTTTCTGTCGGTGAACATTTTCACTTTTAGTCTTTGTTGGCGTTGTCACCAACGGATTACAACGTTGCAAATGATAATTCCTGTAACAGCAAAGGAGAGCATTAGAGAAACTCTTTACAATAATAGCATTGCAGCAATTAATTTTCGAGAATAGTCACAATCGTAGTAATCTCTTTTGACATAAACAAAATGAGATTAAGTGCTTTACTTCGAAAAATCATTACTCTGAAAAAACATATCATTCAAGACTCTTTTTCCACTTACATCAGTAAATTCAACCTTTTCAACTTCGCATAATCCGTTTGAAATAAATGCTAAACCTGTTATCAATTTTGTTGCGTTTTTATAAGTTGTTTTAAACTGTTCTTTTCCATTTATCAGTATAGACGCCACTTTATTGTTAACAATAAATTCAATATCTGTCCATTTTGTTACATCATACGTTATGGAAGCTAAATCATGTTCCCTGCCCGGATAAACTTTTTCTCCAAACTGCATCAGCGCTTCACCGGCGCATCCGGGTGTGGTGCTTCTCAGCAAAATATAATTTCTCTGGCAGTAAATTTCCACCTCCAGGTACGGGCAAAAGTTGCTTCTTAGTTCCTTCATTCGTACCCTTGTTTTTAATCTGAAATTTTCACTGCTGATATTCATTTTTGTAGGGAAATAGCAATAGATATATGCTTTTTCTTTTGTAATGTCTATTTTATTTTTCAGAATATCTTCCTCCTCCAATCTTAAAATTCCTTTATTAAAATAATTTTCAGATTTTATGTATTCGGGAACATACATTGGTTTATTTTCTGCGGCGTAGAAAAACCATTTGTCAGTAGGAATGCTCACTTCCACTTCTTTTATTATAGAATCATTTGCATAGAGTTTAGCAATATGATAACCGGGTTCATAATAAATATCTGTCAGAGTATAATTCCCTTTATTAACTTTCACTCTTCGGTTTTTATCCCAGGATTGTTGTATAAAAAAACTATCGGCGTTTACTTCATCAACATTATAATTGAACACCACTGTATTCGGAATTTCATTGGTCGTATTCTTATGAAAACTAAAAGTGGCTTTGTCAGTTGCACCTAAAGTATCTGGCTGCCTTTTTATAAAAAAAATAAGAAAGAGAATTGACAGGAAAATGATTCCGAAGAGTAAATATCTGAAAACAGGAATGATATGATTTTTTTTGGCAGTAATACTTTCTATGGAATTCTGAGACTTACCATTTTTCTCTTTTGCCAATTTATACTCCTGCCATGAATTAAAGTTATGATAATTAGAAATCGCATTTAATGTTGCAATTTGAGGCAACCGGCTAAAATTTCCATTCGATAACCTTTTAATTGTAGTACTACTTATTAAAATCCCCGATTTTTTTTCAATCTCATTACCAATGTGCTCAAAATCTCTTTGCGTCATACTTTTAGAATCTGTATATCCATTCATTCTGAATATTTCAGCAAGACACTCTTTTACTAATTGTTGATCATTCATGGCGAACTAAAATTATAATAAATCTTTTTACGCTTTTGCAATAGGGGTTCGCGACAACGAATTGTCTGTTTCAACGGATTTATTGGTTTTTGAAGGATTTTGCCGGGCTTTTGATTGCTGATTCAGTTAAATGCGAAGGTTATTTGTCTTGTAAAACAATCAGCAAAATGAAAACGAAAAATATAGAAGATGTTGGAAGAATATTTTATGGCATAGCAATAACCGGCATCGGTGTTTTGCACTTTATTTTCAAAGGATTCAGAGGACTTATTACGGCTATACAGCCAGAAAAGCCTGAAACTATCTCCGTTATCATATACATTTTCGGTCTTTATTTAATTATATCCGGCATACTGATAGTACTTGGAAGAAAATTAAAAACAACTTCCATAATACTTGCTTATGTATTTATTTTATTTCTGTTGTTTGGACATTTACCCAGGCGGCTTGTTGACGGCCCGCAATATCTCGGTAACTGGACAAACGCCCTTAAGTTGAGTTCATTTATCGGAGGGGCTTTTTTAGTTTCGGCAACCAGTACTGAAAAAATAACCAATAATTTCATTTCGAAGCTTGCAGGGCTTGCGCCCTATGGGAAGTATTTTTTTTGTATTATGCTCATCGTTTTTGGCATAGACCATTTTGTATATGTTGACTTTGTAAGCGGGTTAGTGCCGAAATGGATACCCTTTCCAATATTCTGGAGCTATTTTACCGGGGTTGCATTACTGGGTGCAGGATTATCTATTCTTATCAATTTTAAATTAAAAACAATTTTCCGGTTGGCGGCAATAATGCTGTTTATATGGTTGGTTACCATACATCTTGTGCTTGCAATTAAGTATCCTCATTGGAATGATGGCGAAAATATAACTGCCTGTTTTCAATGCCTGGCATTTACCGGTATGGCGCTGCTGATTTCAGCAAGTGCATACAGGAAATAAATTAAAGCAGTGCTTCATTTTATTTATAAAACGATTTTGTTTTGCATTACCCTTCTGATTATTAAGAATCAGCAGAAGCAAGCTTGAGATTAACCAAAACGAGAGTTGGATTTCCTTTTTCAACCTTTCAAGAATTAATCACTCAAGAAAACAATTCAAACACAAAGATTTCTTATTGAGCTTGCGAATAAAAGCAGATTCTTTTAACAATAAATAAACCCAATAAACCTTCCATCCTCTGTTTTATTTGATAAGTTTGGTGCATGAACGGTAACTGGCATCAAAATATAAATGCATTTGTTTCAAAATGTTTGATTCTTGATACAAAGAATAGTTACCTCGATTCTTTTACAGAATTTTTTCCTTTCTGTCGTAAGCTATACTTCTTCTCCAACTTTAAGCTCTTCAACGCTTATATCTATGCTTAACCTTCGAAACTGAAGGCAATTTCTCCTTTTAAATTTTTTCGCTTAAACAAAAAGGGTTTAGCGATGCTGTAATATCAGTCAAAGAATATTATTTTTTCTTTTTTTGACCGATTGCATCTGCCATGCGATAAACTGATCGTTATGTCTCATTTTGTAATTGCTTTCATTATTGTTCTCACAGTAATAATCATTCCTTTAATCTTCATAGTTATGAATAATTATCAATTAAAAAAGAGCAAAGAAAAAATGCTTGTTTTCTTTAGCAATCTGGGAGCCACCTATAATCTTTCTTTGACAGGGCAAGAAATATTACCAGATAAAATAATCGGGCTGGACGGGCTGCGAAGAAAAGTATTGATTGTAGAACAGCACGACAGCAAATACAATTCGCACATCATAGATCTCTATGAAGTAAAAACATGCAAGGTGAAAAAAATATACACCGCAATAAACAGTGACGATTACAAAAAGAATAGCATGGAAGATTATTTAAATTCAATTGCGCTTGAGTTTGATTTCAAAAATGGAAAAGCGCCTGTTGCTGTTTCATTTTACAGGTACGGAAACGATAGTATGTACGAGATAACCAATCTTGAAACTAAAACGAAACACTGGGAAGCAATGCTTTCCAAAATGTTATTACAACAAGAACAGAAAAAAGCTTAAAATATTACAATCAAGCAATTAAACTTATTTCATGATACAAAAGCATAAAGAAGTTTCGGTGAGAAGCATGGTTATAGCCGTCCTTATTCTTATCAATGCAATTATTTTACGAAACGGCTATATCATAAACGAAAAGTGGTATTGGTTACTGATATTATCTGCGCCTTTGCTTATTGTCGTAACCAAAACGGCTAAAAACAAGCAAAAGGCAAAGGCTCAGAAAAATAAGTTTATACACCTTTTAAATTATGTGATATGCAAAAAGTAAAAGATTCAATAATACTTCGTGAAGATGATTATCAAATTTTAGTTTCCTTTCTTAAGGACACACGATATGTAATGCGGGGTGATGTTCAAAACGTAACAAACCTCGCAACAGAATTAAAAAAAGCGAAACTGGTACCTAAAGAAAACTTTCCTAATGATGTTGTAAGGCTGAATTCAAAAATAAAAATAAAGGAGTTGGAAAAAAACAAAGTAATGGACATTACACTTGTTACTCCCGATAAAGCTGACATAAAAGCAAAAAAAATTTCTGTTATGGCGCCCATCGGCACTGCCGTAATAGGCTTTAGAAAAGGTAAAACAATTAGTTGGCAGGTACCCGCCGGAAAAAAGCAATTTACCATAATGGAAGTAACTAATTGATAAGAATGTGTATTCAGTAACGCTAAAATTATCCAATGAACATTTTTATAACGATAATAATTGTTACATGCGCCGGTCTTTTTGTTCTTGTGTTTTTACAATGGAAGGCGGAGACAAATAATGACGGTAAGCTCTGTAAGATATTTGAAAAATTAGTAAAAGAAAATAAACTCCTCATCCATTACAAAGATGTATTGAATAAAAGAGTGATTGGCTTTGACAAACAAAATAAAAAGCTTTTGCTGCTCGATCTCAATAGGAAAGATATGCAAGCTGTTTGTATAAACCTGAATGAAATTGATTTTTGCAGTATTCTGTTCTTGAAAGACGAATCTTCAAAATATCACAAGAAAGCTTTTTTGCAACTTGTGCTTAAGGAAAACATTGATCCTGTAACATTTTGTTTTTATGATGAAACTTACGATGATGCCGGGGAAAAAACATGCTCGTTTTTGAAAGCACGGCATTGGAATCAGAGAATTAATTTCTATAGGCAATATTGGTGGATAAACTCGGAAGAATTGGTGCTATAAACTTTATTGGAATATCTTTTGTTTTAATTTCTGCGGCTTGGAATCCCGATTTGCTTTAGCATTATATTAAAATTATGGAAGAGATAATCGCTTTGTTAACCTTAATTCTGTTAGAAGTCGTTTTAGGTATAGACAACATTATTTTTATTTCAATTGTTACAGCACGATTACCTATGCATCAACAAAAGAAGGGAAGGCAAATCGGGCTACTGTTGGCTATGTTAATGCGCCTGCTTCTGTTGACTGTTATTTCTTTGATATTAAAATTACAAGGCAATCTCTTTACCATCTTTGCAATGGGTATTTCAGGGAAAGATTTAATCCTGATCGCCGGAGGATTATTTCTGCTTTATAAAAGTGCAAAGGAAATATACCATAAAATGGAAGGCGAGCCGGGAGATACATCAAAAAATATAAGCGTAACTACTTTCAGCAGCGCTATTGTACAAATATTAATCCTTGATATGGTTTTTTCGATAGATAGTATAATCACCGCAATTGGTATGGTGGATAAGTTATGGGTAATGTACGTTGCTGTTGTAGTGAGCGTAGGCATTATGTTATTTGCATCGGAGCCGGTGAGCAAATTTGTGAATAATCATCCGGCATTTAAAATGCTTGCATTAAGCTTCCTGTTATTAATTGGCGTTTCTTTAATTGGAGAAGGGTTAGCACTTCATATACCTAAAGGATACATTTATTTCGCAATGGCTTTTGCGCTGCTGGTGGATATTTTTCAAATGAAAATGAGCAAGTCAAAAGGGAAACCCGTGCAAACACATCAACACTATTTCCTAAACGAAGCAAAAGACATAAAGCATTAAATAGCTTGCTTTCAGGATATTGGAATATGCTCTTATGATAAACTTATTTAAGACCCGTAATCGCTAAGCTGGGAGATTAGCTTTAAATTGAAATTACAATTACTAAAACGAATGTGGAATTGATCTATTCATAATTTGCGAAATGCAAAGTATCGTGAAAGGGCGCAATCCATTCAAGTGCATCGTGATGAAAGATTGCTTTTTGGTGATTCTTTCCATCAAACCAAACACATTCATATCGGTCCTGTATTAAAATTGTTCCTTGAGAAGAGGGCTGTTTTGCCAAGCCTTTTACTGTCATTTGCTGGTGATTCATTTTTAATTTCACCAAATCACCTGCTTTAAATTGGTTTATCATATATAAAGGGATATTGTTAATGCAACTAAAATAAAATTATTCTTGAAGAAGAGTTTTGCAGAACAATTATAAATAAATTAAAAGTTACCAAAAAGGATTTAATGATTCCTCTGCACTGAATTTTGAAGAGATAATTAAACAGGTGGACGGATGATATAGATTTAATGAACCGCTCTGCGCATAAAAAAATTATCTGATTGAAATAAAAACATAACAGAAAGGCAATCCTTTTATTGCTGTTCTGTATCGCACACGACTTATTTACTTCTATTTTTTAACATCAGTACACTGATTACAATGAAAAAAATTGTTTTAGCGCTTTTACTGCTTTTTCCATCGCCTTATTAGCCCATATTTATTTCTTCTGCTATTAACTCAAAAAGATATTAAACATATTTCCGCAATTCAAATGCCGGCGCCGGTGCCAACTAATTTTAATAAAATGGATCCCGATGCAAGCAATATTCGGGGCTCAATTCTTACGGGGCTTATCATGATAACACCTAACATAATAGCGGAATTTAAATTTGAATGGTTCAAAAAGAAACAGCAAGATATTCGCCAGATGGCATTTATCTCGGAGGCTCTTAATGTTACTCTTTCCACAAAAGACTTCTTCCGGGATTTTTGCGTTAACGAGAAAAAATATAGTGTCATAACTATTATCGTCAACTTTTGATGACCCATTAACCGATTTTAAAGCCTTTTTAAAGTTGGTTGTTTTTTTTAAGAATCAATCATAACTGGAAAAGCGTTATTTTGCTATTTAATTTTTATAAACTCAAATCCGATAAATTCAATATCCAATGCAAAAAACAATCCTTATAAAAGGCTTGATTGTTTGTACTTGTTTATTGTTTTTATTTAAACATCTTGCCAAAGCCCAATGTTACGGTCCTACCTCCACAGGAAATTATACCAATGGCAAGAAGCCTTCAACAAGCAGCAATTATTTTGTAAATCATGTGTTCAGCACATTTAATACATCTCTTGGGGTTCCTGTCAGCGGTTCATTAAATGGAAATAGTTTTACCATTACCTCCTCAGGGGGCGCTTCAATAAATTCCGTTGTAAATACATCTCCTGCCGAAAGCATGGTGAGTGGCAGTGGCTTTCCCACTTCTGCGCCTCAATCGCAAAACGTAAGTACAAGCATATTATCAGTTAAGATTACGCATACATTCACGTCCGATCTTGCCACAGGCACACACGTATTTTTGCAGGATGTGGACAGATTGGAAGGATGGTCAATCGTATTTAAAAATTCTTCCGGAACTGTTATAGACCCTTCTTCCTTCACTCCTTTCAATGTATCAACTACTAATCTTCCTGCTACTTTTACTGCTACAACCACAAGCTTATCATTTAAGTCAACATCTACAACTAACAGGTCTGAGCCACTCGTTGGAGTTATTATAACCGGTTCCGGGGTACGCACTATTGAATTTACTGTTACTACTATTGCTTCTGCTGCTTCCAATACCGAGTTTTTTTATTCTGTTCCTTTAACACCTTCTTTTACAGGAACAGCAAGTAACAATAGTCCAGTTTGTGCCGGCAGTACCTTAACTTTAACGGGAGGTACCTCAACGCTTGCTTCAACAGTGCCAACTCCTGTTAGTTATATATGGAGTGGCCCTAACAGCTATTCCAACACAACAACAAGCACTGCATCAAACATATCTTCAGTTACAACAGCAGCATCGGGCACTTACAGCTTGCAGGTTCAAGATGCTTTTGGTTGTTTTACATCATCTGCAGTTACTACAATAGCCACAATAAATCCAACACCATCTGTAACTGCATCGAGCAACACACCTGTTAATTATGGAAACACCATTAATTTGTCCGCTTCAATTTCAAGCGGCACAACGCCTTATACAATAGCATGGACGGGGCCCAACAGTTTTTCTTCATCTTCTCAAAATCCATCGGTTGCTTCTGTGTATTCTGCAAATGCAGGTGTTTATACACTGCAAGTAACAGACAATAATGGATGCAACGCTTCAACCACAACTTATGTTGCTGTAAAATCGGGATGGATTTATATACACGATAAAAATATCAACGAAGAATCTTCTGTTGATTTTACTTTCAATCTGAAAGATAACTCCGGTAATCTGCTAAAAACTTTTTACACCAACGACTCTGCCGGTAACACGCTCAATGTATATGATGTGGGAGCAGGTCATGATAATAGTGCAGGCACATTATGGGTAGTGGCAGGAACAGCAGTAGGAACTTCGAATACAGGTACAGTGTATTATAAAGCAAGCGGAAGCACGAATTGGATAGCCACCAACGTTACTAATGCCACAGCCGTAGATGGAGCGGCTTTAAATCAATTTGTTTATGTAAGCAGTTCGGGTGATGGCTATTTTTATAATGCAGGTACTTCAACGCTTATTTTCAATCACAGTACTTCACATAACGGTCAAACAGCCCTTGCTTCTGATATTGCTTATGGTGGCGGAAAAGTTGCGTTAAGAAATGCAAACGGAAGAGTGTATTTATATACCGGCAATTTTACAAACGATAGTTGGACAGATATTTCAGCTAATACAAATATCGCCTCAAGAATTGATTTAAGCAGCGATGGTTCAACTATTGTTTATATTTTAAGCGCCACTGTAAAAAAATATGATATTGCAACAGGTACAACAACAACACTTCCTGTCTTCACAACAACATCAGGAGCAGGTGCGTCAAGTACAATAGATGTAGCAATAGACGATAACGGAACAATCTACGGAACAGGAACAACAGGAAACACGACATGTTGCGGTAATACTGAAATTGTTTACAGCTATCCCACCGGTGCTACTGCGTGGACTGCCGAACCTGAAGCGAGAGGCGTTAAGCGATTAACCGGAGGAGCTGGCGGCCAAGCATGGGGAAGCGTAAATTTAGGCAGCACTTTTCTGCAAACAATTTACACACGGGTAGCGGATAATACCGGCATTCATATTTGGTTGGATGATGAAAGAGTAAAAAATGCAAGCGCATTATATGCTAACAGCATAATGATGGAAGTTAATCCTGATGTATATAAAGTAAATGCAGTAATGCCTGATGCAACATGGGACTGTGGACGTTTTAATATTTACGACCCCACAGGCAATACAACAGGCAACTCAACCACTAACACAGCCACTATAAGACCCGATTACGGAGAAGTTGTTCATGTGGAGTTCATCAATGAAAAATTAAGGATAAAGGTTATTGATAATGCAAATTGTACAACCAACATTTTGCAAAGCTTTGATGCCGGTACAGATTCAACCCAATTTGGTACAGGTACCTTTGGCTCTGCAGTACGCGGAACCGCATATCACTACTTTAGCTTAACCAGCCCGCAGGACGGATATTATTCTGTTGTAAAAACAACGGATGGCAATTGGTTTACTTCTCCCGGAGTAACCGATCATACAGGTAATGGCGGTTACTTTTTTCTTGTAAATGCATCTTATGCAAAGGACGAATTTTATCGGCAGCGTATTACCGGATTAACAGGAAACCTCACGTACAGAATTCAATTTTACACATCGAATGTATTAGCAACAAACCCAATAAAACCTAAGATACGATTTGGTATGCAAACCTTATCGGGAACAATTTTTGGAGACAGCACAACACCGGAAATTACTACAAGTGCATGGCAACTGTATTCTGTTTCTTTTACAGTACCAGATGGGGTAACCACAGCAGACCTTTTTTTACGCAATGAAAATATTGGAGGTTCGGGCAACGACCTCGCAATTGATGATATTTCAATAAATCCAATTCCAACACCTCTCGAGACCAATGTTATTTCTCCTACAGCGTTATCAAACTTGTGTGTAGGTACTACTTACACCATCTCTAATAGTATAAGCGGTGGCACGTGGAGTACAAGCGATCCATCAGTTGTTACTATAGATTCAGCGACCGGAAGTATTACCATCAACAGTATTGGTTCTGCAAGCATTACTTATACTTATGTAAACAACATTTATTGCTTAAGTACTGCAGTTAGTAATGTATCCATCAGTGTGCCCCCCACTGTTTCACTTTCATCAAGTTCTTATGACGTTTGCAGAAACAGCAGTATCGTACTTTCTTCAAATGCATCCAGCGGAACCTCGCCTTACAGTTATCTTTGGACGGGTAGCGGTGGTACGCTTAGTTCTGCTACAGTAGCAAATCCAACATTCACAGCACCTTTAACAGGAGGCACGTATAATTATTCAGTTACCGTTACCGATAATGTCGGTTGCACTTCCCCTACAACCAATGTTCCCGTTACAGTACATGCTCCTCTTTCAGGCATTTCTCTTTTTTGCAATGAAAGCGGAGTCACTCCTTATGCTCAATTAACCGAAATAGGCGGTACAACCGGTTCTTCATGGTTGTGGTCTGCCACATCGGGAAGTGCGCTTTTTTATTCGAGCAGTTCTTTCGATGATGGTGCAACTACCTCAACACTCAGGTCACCATACGTCAATTTTATATCGCAATACAAAGTGGTTCTCACCGACTCGTATGGCTGCAAAGACTCTACAACTATGTTTTACGATAACACCATGTGCAGAATTTTGCCTCTTTTATTATTAAAATTTTATGCTGCAAAAAGCAAGGATGGGGTGTTATTAAATTGGAGTACATCTTTCGAAACAAACACAAAATATTTTTTAGTAGAAAGAAGTACTGATCAAAATAATTGGACAACAATCGGAAAGATTGAAGCTGCCGGAAACAGCAGCAATGCAAAAAATTATTCCTTTATTGATGCAGAGCCTCCTGTTGGCACAATTTATTATAGATTGAGACAAATAGATGCAACCGGAAATTATTCTTTCTCAACTGTGCGGTCGTTGCTTGTAAACGATAATTGGAAAGTGAAGTTATCACCCAATCCTGTAACCGGCGGATGGTTACAACTAAAAAGCAATTCTAAAATAAAAAGCCTGCGCATAACTGATGTTAATGGTATAGTTGTGCTTAATAAATCTGCCGTCGCTTCAAACGAATTAAACATTTCAAGACTTGCCTGTGGTTATTATTTTGTACAAGTTACGAATGATAAGAATGAAGTTTATCATTCGACTTTCATAAAGCATTAATTTTTGAAAACAATAATTGATAAGCTGAAGCAAGGAAATAAATAACTATAACGATAGCATGATTGGAGTAACGCCTTATATAAAAATCAAAAGCCTTAGTTTCGATTTTGAAAGCTGAAATTTCAACCTTAGAAGAACAACAAACAAAATAATTTCAATGCAACTCAAACTCATTCTGATAAGCTTAACATCTTCGCACATTGCCGAAGAGTGAGATGAACGTACAAGTTTGTGACACAACCAGAGCATCATAATAGCAATACAGTCTGGCTAAGAAAAATCATGCAACTATACTTTTATTGCAACTTAAATGTTTCAAGAAACTTCGTTGTAAAATTTCCCTGTTTAAAGTCTTCGTTCTGCATCAACTGCAAATGAAATGGTATCGTTGTTTTAACACCTTCAATTACATACTCGCTTAACGCACGATACATGGTGTGAATGGCTTCTTCTCGTGTACGTGCAATGGCGATGAGTTTGCCAATCATTGAATCGTAATAAGGTGGAATTACATAACCCGCATACACGTGGCTGTCAACACGTACACCATGACCGCCGGGTGTATTTAGTATTGTTATTCTTCCCGGTGAAGGACGAAAATCATTGTAAGGATCTTCGGCGTTTATACGGCATTCAATGGCATGCATTTGTGGCGTATAATTTTGACCGGAGATTCTTTCCCCTAAAGCAATTTTTATTTGCTCTTTTATAAGATCGAAATTGATTACCTCTTCTGTTACACAATGCTCTACCTGTATGCGTGTATTCATTTCCATGAAGTAGAAATTGCGATGCTTGTCAACAAGAAATTCAATGGTGCCAACACTTTCATAATTAATGGCAGCCGCTGCTTTAATAGCTGCATCACCCATTTTATCGCGAAGCTCGGGCGTCATAAATGGCGATGGCGATTCCTCCACCAACTTTTGATGACGCCGTTGAATAGAACAATCTCTTTCGCTTAAATGACACACATTTCCATATTGATCACCTGCAACCTGAATTTCGATATGTCGCGGTTCTTCCACGAACTTTTCCATATAAATGCCATCGTTCTTAAAAGCAGCGGCTGCCTCGGTTTTAGCCATTGAGTAGTTGCGCTCAAGTTCTCTTTCTTCCCATACTACACGCATGCCTTTACCACCACCACCTGCGGTTGCTTTTAATATAATAGGATAGCCAATTTCCTTTGCAAGACTCTTTGACTGATCAAGACTTTCAAGCAAACCTTCACCGCCAGGCACAACAGGAACACCGGCTTTTATCATTGTTTCCTTAGCGGTAATTTTATCGCCCATTGCATTAATCATTTCCGCATTAGGTCCGATAAATTTTATTCCATGATCAGCGCATATCTGTGAAAACTTTGCATTTTCTGCAAGAAATCCATAACCGGGATGAATAGCGTCTGCATTGGTGATTTCTGCTGCAGCCATTATATGAGGAATGTTGAGATAAGAATCACTGCTTGCAGGTTTGCCTATACAAACAGCTTCATCCGCAAACTTTACATGAAGGCTGTCTTTATCGGCAGTTGAATAAACAGCTACGGTTTTAATGCCCATTTCACGACAGGTTCTTAAAACGCGAAGAGCGATTTCACCGCGATTGGCTATAAGTACTTTTTTGAACATTGAATCAATTTGAGATTTGAAAATTTGAAATTTGAAAATGGGACAAACTAAAAAAGCAATCTAAAAAGTGAAAACGAAGACCATTTTCAAATTTTCAAATTGCCTCATTTTCAAATTAAGCCGGTTCTACCAAAAACAATGGCTGATCGTACTCTACCGGGCTTGCATCATCTACCAAAACTTTTACTATGGTACCGCTCACCTCACTTTCAATTTCATTGAAAAGTTTCATTGCTTCAATAATGCACACTACTTTACCTGGAGTTACTTCATCGCCCACTTCAACGAAAGAAGGTTTATCAGGCGAAGAGCGGCGATAGAAGGTACCAATCATCGGGCTCTTAATGGTAATTAAATTTTCTGCTTTTGGTGCGGGTTGTTGAGCGGTGTTTGAAGGTGGCGCTGGGGTGGGTTGAGGTGCGGGTGTAGCTATAGAAGGTGTGGATACAAAAACAGGTGCGGCGGGAGGAGTTGAGACCACTGTTTGCACTTTTTCCTCTTTCTGTTTAATGGTTATTTTAAAGTTACCATCCTCAATGCTCAACTCTCCTATATTACTCTTATTAATGATCTTAATTAGCTCCTGGATCTGTTTAAAGTCCATAAGATGAATTTTGGTTTTTTTGAAATTTTTGTGGTGTTTTGCCGAAAAAGAGGGGCAAAATAGGTATTTTTTAATACAAAACAGCCAATTTTCTTTATTTTCCCCTTAGAGGTTTTCACTGATTTAAAAAGAAAAAGGACGATATATAATCGCCCTTTACAAAATCATTCTAAAAAAATTTAGTGGTCACTCTTTTACCCGCTCTACATATTCGCCTGTTTTGGTATTAACGCGAATCAACTCGCCTTCGTTCACAAACAGGGGCACATTAATGTTTGCTCCAGTTTCAATTTTTGCAGGTTTTAAGGCACGGGTAGCTGTATCGCCCCTTACACCAGGTTCGCAGTAAGTAACTTTTACCGTAATTTTTTCCGGCAATTCTGCGCCAATTGGTTGATCGTTCTCTGTGTTAATGTAAACAAAAACAGTGCTGCCTTCTTTTAAAAATTGAGGCGCATCAATCATTTCTTCGGCAAGTGCAATTTGTTCAAAAGTTTCATTATTCATAAGATTGTACCCGGATTCGTCTTTGTACAAATATTGAAACTCCTTCTTTTCAACACGTACCGGAAAAATTGTTTCACCACTGTTCCATGTTTTTTCTATGGTGCGGTTGTTATCAACTCCTTTCAGTTTAGCCCAAACCTTTGCGGCTGCACGTGCCGTTTTATTTTCACCAAATTCTACTACTGAATATAGACTTCCGTCAAGCTTCAGAATCATACCGCGACTAATATCTGCTGTAGTTGCCATAAAAAATATTTTAGGGCGCAAAAGTAGGTATTGGAAATTAAAATACAAACGCAATGAATCTCCTTTGTAGAAATGATTCCAGTAAAACGTTCGATGCTCTTTTTTATAAAACTTGAAATCGCTTCTAAAACATTGAACACACAAGATTTTTTGAATGGAAAAGCTCAAAAGCAAGTAACTCCATAGAAGATTTGTTACACCTCTGTCACATTAAGAAAATCCACAAAAAATTAATTGTCTATTTAAAAAGAATCTGATTATTTTCGTATTTCCAAAGATGCAGTTCTTCCATCGCCTTAACGTTTCCGGTAAATGTTTTTGGTTTTTTGGTTTACTGATCTCTCTTGGTCTTTTTTAATTTAATTTTTTAAACATGAACATTTACGTTGGAAACCTGAACTGGAACATGACCAGCGATGACCTTCACAATTTATTCTCACCTTATGGTGAAGTAGTTTCAGCAAAAATTGTTACTGACAAGTTCAACAACAACCGCAGCAAAGGCTTTGGTTTTGTTGAAATGAGTGATGACAATGCTGCACGTACTGCCATTAGCAATTTGAACGATACTGATATTCAGGGTCGCAAGATTGTGGTGAATGAATCTGCTCCTCGCAAAGAAGGTAATGGTGGCGGTGGTGGTTACAAAAAGAAAAGCTTTGGTGGCGGCGGTGGTGGTGGTTACCGTGACCGCGGCGGCAGTGGTGGTGGCGGCTACAATCGCAATCGCGGTGGTGGCGGAGGATACAACCGTTATTAATTTTGTACATTCATCAACTCCGAAAAAAATTTTAGTCTGGCTTAATGCCGGACTTTTTTGTTTTGAAGATGGCTCATAAAATTCTCCTTCATTTTAAACCGAAAATTTCGCAGCACTCTCCATTACACCTCTTAAAAAATAGATGATTATCTTGCAGCCGCTTTGCCAAAACTTACTTATGAAAAATAAATCCAGCCGCAGGAAGTTCATCGGAAATTTAAGTGTGGGCAGTTTAACTGCCGGTTTTATTCCAACCTCCTTACTCGCGGCAAAAGAAAGAGAAAATTTTGATGTGCCCGATGATAATGAAGCGGCTGTAAAACGCGGTTACAATGGCACATACACAGGCGAATATTTAAACCGGATTGCATTCCCGATTGGCGGGATGGGTGCGGGCATGTTTTGCATGGAAGGTACGGGTACTGTTTCGCACATGTCGGTACGGCACAAACCCGATGTGTTTAATGAGCCGGGCATGTTTGCAGCAATTTCAATTAAGGGTATAAAGAATGGCGCAAAGATTCTTGAAGGTCCTGTTCCTGATTGGAAAAAATTTGGACGACCCGGCTCGGGCAACGGCTCTGAAGGTACACCTATTGGCCTGCCGCGTTTTCGTAAAGCAGTATTCAAAACAAGATTTCCTTTTGCTCAAATTGATCTTACCGATAGCGAACTTCCTATTCGTGTTGAAATAACGGGCTGGAGCCCTTTTATACCCACCGATGATGATAACTCAAGTTTGCCTGTTGGTGCATTTGAGTACAAAGTTGTAAATACAGGTACAGCTACTGTTGATGCTGTTTTTTCTTTTAACTCAAAAAATTTTTTAAAGGTTGATGATGGAAGAAATTCAATTAAAAAAATAGCAAATGGTTTTATTCTATCTGAAGAGGGAACAAAAGAAAAACCATTTCTAAAAAGTGATTTTGCCATATTTAGTAACGAAGCTTCAACGGTTGTTGACTATTGTTGGTTTCGTGGTGGTTGGTGGGACCCGGTAACTATGGCATGGAATACGATAAAGAACGGTGAAGTAAAAAGTGTTGAGCCTGTAGATAAAGATGCGCCTGGGGCATCATTATATATTCCATTCAAGCTTGGCACGGGCGCACAAAAAACAATTCATGTAATGATGGCATGGTACATACCGGACACCGATGAAACTTTTGGTAATATGGGAAAACCGAAAGAAAATTGCGATCCATCTTCGGGTTGTTGTTCTTCACCTGACGCTTTGGCTCTTGATAAATACGAGAAAAATTTTGATGGGAAATTTTATAAGCCATGGTATAGTAGTAAGTTCAACAGCGTTGAAGAAGTTGCAGCCTATTGGTTGCAGAATTACAATTCGTTGCATGGAAAATCAACCTTATTTAAAGATGCATTTTATGCAAGTACCTTACCGCCAGAAGTGATTGAGGCAGTTGCATGTAATCTTACCATTTTAAAATCGCCTACAGTGATGCGTCAGTACGATGGGCGTTTATGGAACTTCGAAGGTTGTGGTGATACATCGGGTTGTTGTCATGGTTCGTGTACACATGTATGGAATTATGCGCAGGCAATTGCACATCTTTTTCCTGCACTTGAAAGAAGTTTGCGACATACAGAGTTTTGTGAAAGTCAGAATGAAGAAGGTCATCAAAACTTTCGTTCAACACTTCCTATACGTACTGCGACCCATGATTTTTATGCTGCTGCCGATGGACAGCTTGGAGGCATAATGAAACTGTATCGTGAATGGAGGATAAGCGGCGATAATGAATGGTTGCGCAAAATGTACCCTATGGTAAAAGCAAGTATGGATTATTGCGTCCGCACATGGGATCCACATAATAAAGGCGTGATAGAAGAACCGCATCACAACACCTACGACATAGAATTTTGGGGACCCGATTGTATGTGCACCAGTTTTTATCTTGGCGCATTGAATGCCTTTATTGCAATAGGAAAATTTTTGGGAAATGATGTAGCAACCTATCAACAACTTGCAGAAAAAGGAAAAAAATTTTTCGAGACAGAATTATACAATGGAGAATATTTTTTTCAGAAAGTTGAATACAAGAATTTAAATGCGCCAAACCCTGCAGAGGCTGCGGCAAAATCTTTTGGTGGTGATTATTCAAAAGAAGCAAAAGAGTTGTTGGAAAAGGAGGGCCCCAAATATCAGTACGGAACAGGATGTTTATCCGATGGTGTGCTGGGTGCTTGGATTGCGCGAATGTGCAGTCTTGATGATATTGCTGATGCTGAAAAAATAAAAAGTCATTTGCTTGCTATTCATAAATATAATTTAAAAGAAAATCTCAGCGACCATGCAAACCCGCAACGACCATCTTATGCATTGGGTGATGAAGGTGGGTTGTTGTTATGTTCATGGCCCAAAGGTGAAAAACCTTCACTGCCTTTTGTTTACAGCGATGAAGTGTGGACGGGAATAGAACATCAGGTTGCAGCGCATTTAATGTTGATGGGTTATGTAAAAGAAGGTCTTGATATTGTACGCGTTTCACGCAACCGTTATGATGGACGTGTAAGAAATCCTTTCAATGAATATGAATGTGGTCACTGGTATGCACGTGCACTTTCAAGCTATGGCTATTTACAAGCGCTTACAGGAGTACGCTTCGATGCAGTAGATAAAACATTGTACATTGATTCAAAGATTGGTGACTTCACAAGTTTTCTTTCAACAGAAACTGGTTTTGGAACAGTAACTTTAAAAAAAGGTCAAGCTTCTCTGAAAACTTTTTACGGAAATATACCTGCCGACAAAGTAATTATCTCGGGAAAGATCTCTTCCCTCAAAAAAATATAAGAATAAGCATCATAAGTTTCAGAACTATCTTTTCCAAGTATATCCATAATGTCGTTAATTATATTACTCCTTTATCCAAACCGTACCTTTATCGCTTCAAACAAAATCTATGAATAAACTCATCACCGGCATTCATCATGTAACAGCATTGGCAGGCGATCCTCAAATTAATCTTGATTTTTATTGTGGAGTTTTAGGAGTTCGTCTCGTAAAGAAGACGGTGAATTTTGATGCGCCTGAAGTATATCATTTTTATTATGGCGATGAAACAGGGCAACCCGGAACTATTCTCACTTTCTTTCCTTACAAAGGCATTGCATCGGGCCGCCATGGAAAAGGAATGTTAAACACAACTTGTTTTTCTGTTCCTTCCGCTTCTATGAATTACTGGTTAGAGCGTTTAAAAAAATTTGGCATTAATTATAAAAATCCAGTTGAGCGTTTTGAAAACGAAGCAGCAGTCTATTTTGAAGATCCTGATGGTTTGGGTCTTGAACTTATTTTCAATGATGCCGATAAAAGACCCGGTTTTACTTATGGTCATATACCGCTTGAATATTCTATCAAAGGTTTTTACAGTGTTGAGATATGGGAAGAAGGTTATGAACGTACAGCGGCAATTTTAATCGAACAAATGGATCACACTCTTATTGCAGAAAAAGGTAATCGTTTTCGCTTTGCTGCAACAGTATCGCCCGGAAATTTTATTGATATACTTTGTTCACCGGAAAGTTTACGTGGTTTAAGTGGCGGTGGCACTGTTCATCATATTGCATTCGCAACACCTGATGCACAAACCCAAAAGCAGGCAAGAGAAAGAATTTTAAAAAGAATGTTGAATCCAACGCCTGTACTCGATCGTCAATATTTTACTTCGGTTTATTTCAGAGAACCGGGAGGTGTGTTATTTGAAATTGCGACATCGGGACCCGGCTTTGCAATTGATGAAAGTAAAGAGCAATTGGGTGAAGCGTTGAAGTTACCCTCATGGTATGAGCAGTACAGAAATCAAATTGAGCAAGCTGTAATTCCTGTTACACTTAAACTTGATCAGTATAAATAATCATGCACAAGAAAAAGATTATTACAGCAGGCAAGTCATTGAAAGAAGCAAGTAAAGCTTTGATTATGGTTCATGGCCGCGGCGCAAACCCAGAAGATATTCTTTCGCTTTCAGATTATTTGAATGTTCAGGATTATGCATTAATAGCGCCGCAGGCAGCAAATAATACTTGGTATCCTTTTTCTTTTTTAGTGCCGCCTCAACAAAATGAACCATGGCTTTCATCTGCATTGTCTTTATTGAATGAAATTGTAACAGATATTAACAAAGAAAACATCACAGCAGATAATATTTATTTTCTTGGATTCTCTCAAGGTGCTTGCCTTACTCTCGAATTTGTTACCCGGCATGCAAAGAAATATGGTGGTATTATTGCATTTACCGGAGGACTAATAGGTGATAAAATTTATTTTGAAAATTATATAGGTGATTTTCAAAACACTTCGTTTTTTATCGGCAGCAGTGATCCCGATCCTCATGTGCCTGTGACACGAGTACGTGAGACTGCAGTTATTTTGCAGAATATGAATGCAAACGTTACTACAAAAGTTTATAAGAACATGGGTCATACCATCAACAACGATGAAATCGAAAATGCAAATGCAATTCTGAAACATAAGATGCCTCGATAAAAACTATTCTCCTCTTTAAAATTTTCTAACATTCCAAATTTGGAATCAATACTCAATTTACCCTACATTTGCACCGGAAATTTAAATCAGAAGGGAACGAAGCCGTTCCCTTCTCTTTTTACCGTATGGCAACAGATACAGTGATTCAGCATATAGAAAAGTTGGTTGATAATATGCTTGCTTCCGAGCCCGAATATTTCAGGGTACGTGTTAAAGTAAAGCCAACCAATAATGTAAAAGTGTTTATTGACGGGGATAAGGGAATATCCATTGAAAAATGCGTTCAATTTAATCGCAAACTTTATAAAATGATTGAAGATGCGGGCGTTTATCCACCCGGAGATTTCTCACTCGAGGTTTCTTCGCCGGGTGTAGATGAGCCTTTACACTTTCATCGCCAATACACAAAAAATATTGGTCGTAATGTTGAAGTGGTTTTTAATGACGGCACAAAAAGAGAGGGCAAACTGATACAGGTTGCCGATGCAGACATCATCATTGAACAGGAAACAGGTAAAGGAAAGAAAGCTATAACACAGCAAATAGTAATTCCATTTAATAACATAAAAACAACAACAGTTCAAATTAAATTTTAAACATTACGATGAACGCCAGATCGTAAATCGTAAATCGCAAAATCTAAAATAGATATGGCAAGTATTAACTTAATTGAGGCATTTCAGGAGTTTAAAGACGCCGAAAATATTGACCGCCCCACGCTGATGAAAGTGGTGGAAGACGTTTTTAAAACCCTGCTTCGCAAAAAATTTGGAAGTGATGAAAACTTTGACGTAATCGTGAACGCAGAAAAAGGCGACCTTGAAATTATCCGTCGCCGCATGATCGTTGAAGATGGTGAAGTACAGGATCCTCTTGCTGAAATCGAGTACAGCGATGCAGTAAAAATCGAACCCGATTTTGAAGTAGGTGAAGAGTTATACGAGGAGGTTGATATTCTCGATTTTGGTCGTCGCGCAATACTTGCCGCCAAACAAACACTTGCAAGCCGCATAAGCGATTTAAAGAAAAATGTTCTTATAAAAAAATATGCCGACCGCATTGGCGAAATAATTACGGCAGAAGTTTATCAGGTTTGGAAAAAAGAAGTACTCTTGCTCGATGAAGAGGGCAATGAACTTATTCTTCCAAAATCTGAACAAATACCGCAGGATTATTTTAAGAAAGGGGAAAACATAAGAGCCGTTGTTCGCAGAGTAGATTTAAAAAATAATACACCGGTAATTATTCTTAGCCGCACCAGTCCTGAATTTCTCGCTAAATTGCTCGAAATTGAAGTTCCTGAAATTTTCGATGGACTTATCAGCATCCGCAAAATTGTCCGTGAACCGGGCGAAAGAGCTAAAGTTGCAGTGGAAAGTTTTGATGACAGAATTGACCCTGTTGGCGCCTGTGTTGGTATGAAAGGCAGCCGTATTCATGGCATTGTACGCGAGTTGAAAAATGAAAATATTGATGTTATCAACTGGACTGCAAACATTCAACTTCTGATACAACGGTCATTAACTCCGGCGAAGATTAGCTATATGGACTTGGATAATGAAGGTAAACATGCCGACGTATATTTGAAGGCAGATCAGGTTTCACTCGCTATTGGTCGTCGTGGAGTAAATATAAAATTGGCCTGCGAATTAACAGGCTACGATATTGATGTATTCCGCGAAAGCGAGGGCGAAGAAGAAGAGTTCGATATTGATCTCGATGAATTTACCGATGAAATTGAGCCATGGATTATTGATGAATTAAAACGTGTAGGTTGCGATACTGCCCGCAGCGTGTTGAATCTTACCCCTGATGAACTGGAAAGAAGAACCGATCTTGAAAAGGAAACGATACGCGACCTCAGAAGAATTTTACAGGAAGAATTCGAGAGAGGTTAGAGAAGAGAAATTATTTTTTTGAACCATAAGCTAATTCTGCTGTTGAGCTTTATAAAACTTAATAATTAGAATGATTTTTTATGATACCGGCAGCGGTATTTCATGGCATCTTCGTTGCGTCGCAATCACTTCATCTGCACTGCAAGTGGCAACTAAGCGAAGAATTAAGTTCATTAGTATAGACATCCTGTTCCCTTTTAGAGGTCAGGGGCTTGTTCTTAAATAATAAAGATTTTAAAAAAGTACCGGAAATATTTTAAATCGGGACTTTTTGCTGCAATATGTATTAAAGTACAAGTGTGCGACGCAACAGGTGATCAATAAAATATTCTGTTGCCGGGTACATAAAAAAATAAATTTAAGTCTTGCTTGCATTGTGCAAGACAAAACAAAAAACACTGAATGGCTGAACTTAAATTACCAAGATTGTTGGCTGCCGCCAAAGAGTTTAACATTGGTCAGGATACGCTTGTTGATTTCCTGGTAAGCAAAGGTTTTGATCGCGATGATTTAAAACCTACTGCAAAACTTACGGAAGATATGTACCGCTCGTTGCAGCAAGCGTTCCAAGGAGACAAGGTTGCTAAAACAAAAGCAGACCAAATTGAAATACCCAAAGGCGCACCTGCAGAAAGAAGAAAAAGAGACGAGGAAGAAATAAGTTTCAAAAAAGAAAAAGAAGAACCGAAAGTTGAAAAACAACCGGAACCGGTTGTTGAGGTTGCACCGCCTCCTCAACCCATTGTTGAAGAAAAGGCGGCGGAACCGGAAACAATTGAAATTGCACCTGTCGAGCCTGAACATATAAGACTTGAAGCACCGGAAGTAGAAGGACCTAAAACAGTTGGTAAAATTGATCTTACTTCAATTGATTCTTCAACCAGACCAAAGAAAGTTGCGAAGAAACAGGAAGATCCGGAAGAAATAGAGGAAGTGATTGAAGAAGAAACACAAGTACCGGAGCCCGCAATAGAAGATGAATTACCCGTTGTTGATGATATTGAAGAACATGAAGAAGAAATAATCGAGGACGATGAAGATGAACATCCAGTTATTGAAAATATAAGAGCTGAAAAAATAGAAGGCCCTAAAATACTGGGTAAAATAAAATTACCTGTTGATAGCGATACGCGTCCTAAACCCATATCACGCGATGAAAAGCGTAAACGCAAACGTATCCCTATAGACAGAAAAGGTGGCGATCACAAAGGCGGTGAAGACAGAGAGAAATTCAAAAAAGAAGTACCCGGTAAAAAACCGGAACCGGGAAAAGAAAGGCGTCCTATAACCATACAAAAAGCAGGTGACAGACCCGCCCGCCCGGACGACAGACACGGAAGAGGTGACAGAAGAGGAAGAGACCATCGCCGTGAAGAAAAAGAAATTGATCAAAAAGAAATACAGGAAAAAATTCGCGAAACACAGGCAAAATTAGCAGGTGCTGCTGGTCGGGGCAAAAGCGTAAAAGCAAAACATCGTCGCGAAAAACGCCACGAACTTGCCGAAGGCGAAATAGCAGACACCAATAAATTACAGGTTACAGAATTTGTAACAGTAAGTGAATTGGCAAACCTGCTTGATGTAAGTTTCGCCGATGTTATAAGCAAGTGTATGAATCTCGGCATCATGGTTTCTATCAATCAACGGCTTGATGCAGAAGTAATAGAACTTGTAGCAAGCGAATATGGTTATGAAGTTGAATTTATAGGTCTTGAAGAAACGGAAGAAGAGGAAGAAGAAATTGAAGAAGAAGACGAAAATCTTCAATCACGTGCGCCGATAGTAACAATAATGGGTCACGTTGATCATGGTAAAACATCATTGCTTGACTATATAAGAAGCGCCAATGTGGTTGCAGGTGAAGCTGGTGGTATTACACAGCATATCGGTGCGTATGAAGTAACATTGCCAAATGGCAGGCATATCACATTCCTTGATACTCCCGGTCACGAAGCATTTACGGCAATGCGTGCCCGCGGGGCAAAAATTACCGACATTGCTGTAATTGTAGTTGCTGCGGATGATGCTGTAATGCCTCAAACAAAAGAAGCAATAAGCCATGCACAGGCAGCAGGTGTACCCATGATATTTGCTATAAATAAAATTGATAAAGAAGGAGCTAATCCTACAAAAATTTACGAGCAACTTTCTCAAATGAACTTGCTTGTAGAAGAGTGGGGTGGTAAATATCAAAGTCAGGAACTTTCTGCCAAGAAAGGTTTGAATGTTGATTTGCTGCTTGAAAAAATATTGCTCGAAGCGGAGTTGCTTGATTTGAAAGCCAATCCAAATCGTGAAGCTGTTGGAACTATTATAGAAGCATCTCTTGATAAAGGACGCGGTTATGTTGCCACAGTGCTTGTACAAAACGGCACTTTAAAACAAGGCGATCTTATTGTGAGTGGTCAATATTATGGAAGAGCAAAAGCAATGTTTAATGAGCGTAATCAACGTGTAGATGCGGCTCCGCCTTCTACACCTGTGCAAATCCTTGGTTTAAGCGGTGCGCCGCAAGCCGGTGAAAAATTCCGTGTATATCAGGATGAAGCAGAGGCAAAAGAAGTTGCAATAAAACGTGCACAAATTGTGCGTGAACAAGGTTTGCGTGCAAGAAAGCACATTACACTCGATGAAATTGGTCGTCGCCTTGCACTCGGAAACTTTAAAGAGCTTAACCTCATCATTAAGGGCGATGTGGATGGTTCTGTAGAAGCATTGAGCGACTCATTACAAAAATTATCCACCGATGAAATTATTGTAAGTGTTGTTCATAAAGGTGTAGGGCAAATTTCTGAAAGTGATGTGCTGCTTGCTACAGCATCGGATGCAGTGATTGTTGGCTTTAATGTACGACCTTCTATTCAGGCAAACCGTCTTGCAGAAAATGAAGGTGTGCAGATAAAAACATACTCTATCATCTATAACGCGATTGAAGAAATTAAGAGCGCCATGGAAGGCATGCTTGAGCCAAAAGTAGAAGAGAAGATTGTTGCAAATGTTGAAGTGCGTCAGGTATATAAATTTGATAAAGCAACTGTTGCAGGTTGTCAGGTAATAGAAGGAAAAATAAGTCGAAATAACAAAGTGCGTGTCGTTCGAGATGGTATTGTTATTTATCCTTCGGGTGAAGGGGCAGGTGCTGAACTTGCATCATTGAAACGTTATAAAGATGATGTAAAAGAGGTTGCTTCGGGAATGGAGTGCGGTTTAACAATAAGGAACTATAATGATCTAAAGGTGGGCGACATTGTTGAAGCATATGAAGTGGAGGAGGTGAAGAGAACACTGTAGAACCCTCTAAATCTCCTAAAGGGAAACTTGGATTTTCAACTCAAGACTTTATTCATCAAAATAATTAAAGCGTCTTGTATAATACACGGCGCTTTTTGTTTTATTAGTTTGTACTGCTTCTGCTGATTTTATTTTTCAATTGCTGAAATTTGATTTATAAGCTGATTAGAATTCCTTCTGCAGAAAGCCTCCTTGGAGGGTTCTTCTGTTCTTATTTTGTTAAAAGCCTCTCAATTATATTTTTGCTTTTCGTGATTATCTACATTTGAATTTATTTAATGTTATGAAGAAAATATTCCCACTCATAGTTTTTGCCGCTTGTTTAATTCCTGCTATATCATTTGCTCAAAATCAAAAAGTAATAGCAGATAAAATTATTGCACAAATTGGCAACAGGATCATCCTGAAATCTGACATTGATAACGCTATTCTCGATACTAAACGCAACGATCCAGATGCACAATTACCGGCCAATGCCGATTGCCTTTTTTTGCAGGGACAGTTAATTCAAAAAACATTGGTGTTGCAGGCAGATAAAGATTCCATCCTCGTTGAAGATGATGAGCTCGAAGCCTTGCTCGATAACAGGATTCGTTACTTTATCAGCGCTTATGGTTCGCAGGATATGCTTGAACAAGTTGCGGGAAGAAGTGTGTATGAAATTAAAGAAGACTTACGAGAGCCTCTAAAAGAAAGAACCCTTGCAGAAAAAATGCAGAATAAAATTTTGGAAAATGTAAAAATAACTCCCGCCGAAGTACAGACATATTTCAACAAGATACCAAAAGACAGTTTACGCTTTTATGAAAGCGAGCTCGATGTAAGCCAGATTGTTTTATATCCTAAAGCAAATAAAGAGGTGGAGGATTATGTGGCTTCAAGACTTACTGATATGAAGAAACAAGTAGAAAGTGGTCAAAAAAAATTTGATGCTTTGGCAAAACTGTATTCAGAAGATCCCGGAAGTAAGGACAATGGCGGCCAATATAGCATCAATAGAAGCGATAAATCATTAGACCCTACTTTTCTTAACGCTGCTTTTAAATTAAAGGAAGGACAAATTTCTCCGGTTATAAAATCAAAATTCGGATTACATATTATTCAAATGGTGAGCCGCGCAGGTGATGATGCGGTAATTCGTCATATCCTTATGATACCGCCGGTAACGGATGCAGAAACAAAACAAGCTGCGCAAAAGCTCGACAGCGTTCGTACCCTGATAAAAAATGGAACCTTGTCGTTTGCAGCAGCGGTTAATAAATATAGTGAAGACGAGAATGGTAAATTAACTGGCGGTCATTTTATAAGCCCTAATGGCTCAATGTATGTAACCATAGATCAGATGGATAAAGATGCAGTTGTAGCATTAAAAAATCTAAATCCCGGAGATATTTCCATGTCTCAAACTTTTACTGATGAACGTAATCGCAAAGCCGTTCGTATTCTTTATTTAAAAACACGAACAGAGCCACACCGTGAAAATTTAAAAGACGATTATGATAAAATAGCACAGCGTGCTTTAGATGAAAAAAAACAACAGGCGCTTGAAAAGTGGTTTAAAGATCACATAGCAGATTATTATATCACAGTGGATAAAAGCTACACGGGTTGCAGCGATGTAATTGGTGATTGGTTAAAAGCTTCGAATAGCAACGCATCGAACTAATAGCGTCTAATCTTCTTAGCGGACGATTTAGACAACCTGCTTATGACCGAATATAACTTTCAAGGTGAGATATGGTTTCTTGTTGCGTAATGATTGTTTCGGTTACTACATCGTTAATAGATAAAATGCCCATAAGAGTGCCTTCCTCCATCACAGGCAGGTAACGCAGGTTTTGTTGAGACATCAGTTGCATACAATATTCAACAGTATCTCTTGGATGAACTGCGGGAAAGTCGGAAGACATAATTTCTTCAACAGTGGTGTCGGTTGATGACCTGCCTTTCAAAATTACTTTACGTGAATAGTCTCTTTCTGTCATAATTCCAAGAAATTTATCGTTACTTGCTACTACAACCGACCCAATATTTTGGTCAGCCATCATGCGTAAAGCATCAATAACACAAGTTGAAGGCGGAACCGTAGTAACCCTGCTGCCTTTGCGGCGAAGTATATCAGATACTCTTCTCATTTGGGAGCAAATTTTAGAAAAGGAAGTTACGGAAAAATTAATGAATGAATGTTTTTTTGAAGATTTACCCGGCAAAAAGATCCCATAAAAACAGAACGCACAAGTGAGTGACACAACAGACGTTGCCATAGAAAACTACAGACAGTCACATAAAAATAAATTGAAATAGAGCTCGACTTATTTATGATATTCCTTCAAATTTTTCGGGCGATATTTTTTATCTGAATTATATCTTTTCCAAACACTGTCATCAATTACCTGATTATTTCCGTTCAGTTCGATTTTTCTCCACATAGGTCGCCAAAACCAATATTTCCAATCGTAAGAATTGCGCAACTCACCATTACAATTTGGCTTAATCGCTTCAAGACATTTTTCGTCAAAACATAAACCAACATCCTTTGCCTTTTCAATCAACCACATCAAAGCAATATCACTTAAACCGCAATCAGCATAACCACCACCAACATTGGAGTGCACACCAACAAACCATCGCTGCTCCATCTTTTGAATATGATCTTTACTGTCTTTTACACTTTTGCTTTTTTCCCATAAAGTGGGAATAAATAGTTTTCTTTTGTCGTCAATAGCCAAGGCATGATAAGCATTATCAACCGTGCTGCTTAATGTAACATCATGAAACTTGTATTTGTTTTGATTTTGCATTTTGTACCAAGGCAAAGGGATACCCAGACTTCCCACCGTGTCCCAAACACCAATGAACTTTATGCGTGTTATATCTTCGTAGCAATAATTTCTTCTGAATGCAATCATGAGGTCTGAACTGGGAACTGTGTAATCATTTCTGTCGCGATACAGGTCATAAGCTTTATTTATAAGATGAAAGAACTCGGGTTTTAAAACACCACAGTTTCTTATCAAGCCTGCAATGCTTCTGGCAGTATAAGCACCACGGCTAAAACCGAACAGATAAATTTCATCATCCCGCTCATAGTTTAACACAATGAAACTGTACATGTCTTTTATATTCTTATCAATGCCGGCGCCTGTTGCACCGCCAAGAATTTTATCCTTTAATGTATAACCGGTGCCAACTCCTTCATCGTACACTTTGCATTGTTGTACAGTATTTCCTGTTGCATCTGTGCCGGAAGAGCAAATGCAGTTATACATTTTTTCAACATTGGTTTCAACGATTGCACCACGGTCGGTGCTGCCGTGCTTGTTCCATGTTCCGTCGCTGCATGTAATGATACGTTTCATGGTGAGGGCGAGTTTTGATTTTTTATTTTAGAGGCCTATTGATTTTTTATAGAAGTAATTTCTCTTTCCGTTCAAGAAGGTTCTTAATTTGGTTTAAGAAAGATACAAAAAGATTTGAGGAAATAAAAGTTACTTCTTACAGCATGAACCTTTGCGTAATTGAATGCTTTCATTACATCTTTTAGTGTATTGCTTTTATAGATTGCGAGTGAAGTTTTACCACAGCAATAAATACAAGTTTAACACTGCTCGATTAAGTAAAGTTATCATAACTCTTGCCGAATAAAGTTTCAACTGTACAAGAGTGCGACGCAACAGACGGTCAATAGTAGGAATTCAGATTGGCTCAAAAAAACCTGCAAAAATTCCGGGATTATATTAACCACTTTAGGTGATAAAAATAAAAAGCATTGTACATTATTTTTGCTGCAAATTTTCATTCGCTGAAAAAGCTTGTTCATCCGCAGTTTGCACCAACTGAAACAATTAATGACATAGAAATGACAGACGCATGACGGAGATCAGGTTTTCAACGCAATCCGCTCCTCTATTTTTGCGTATCTAAATAAAAGATTTTTACCGACGTGGACATCAACCAGTTTTATATTGCAGGAATTAATTACAAAAAAACAGATGCATCTGTACGGGGTCAATTTGCCGTAAGCACAGAGCATTATTACACACTTTTACAAAAAGCTTCTTCTTACAACATTTCAGAATTATTTGTTTTAAGCACTTGTAACCGCACTGAGATTTACGGTGTAACAGCAAATGTTGATGCGCTTATTGATTTATTGTGCAGCGAAACTACAGGCAGCGTTGATACTTTTAAAGAACTTGCTTATATCAAATATGGTCTTGATGCGGTTGATCATTTATTTAACGTGGCAGCAGGAATAGATTCGCAAATTTTAGGTGATTATGAAATTGTAGGGCAGTTAAAACAATCTGCGAAGTTTGCAAAAGAACATGGCTTTATAGGAACATTCTTTGAAAGACTTATCAATACTGTGTTGCAGTCTTCCAAAGCAATAAGAAGCCAAACCGAATTAAGCAGCGGAACTGTTTCTGTTTCTTTTGCTGCTGTTCAATTCTTACGGGAGAATATCGCAAGTGCTGCAGATAAAAAAATTGTTTTGTTGGGCACCGGAAAAATTGGGCGCAACACTTGTAAGAATTTGGTTGATTATCTTGGAACAAAAAATATCACACTCATCAACAGAACGGAAGACAAAGCGCTTGACCTTGCAAATGAATTGGATTTGCAGTTTGCTGCTTTTGAAAATGCTGCACAGCAAATTCATGATGCAGATATCATTATCGTTGCTACCAATGCAGACGAACCGGTTATACTTAAACAACATCTTGCAAACAGCGGCGACAAAATTTTGATTGATCTTTCTATTCCGCACAACATTGATCCTGCAACAAAAGAATTAAGCAACGTTACATTAGTGAATGTTGATGACCTTTCAAAAATCAATGATGCTACTTTGCAAAAACGTATGAAAGAAGTGCCGAAAGTAAAGTGCATTATTGCACAACATATAGAAGAGTTTATTGAATGGTACGGCATGCGTAAGCACGTGCCTGTGCTGAAAGCATTAAAACAAAAGCTGATGGAAATGCATCAGTGTAATTTATTTTTGAATGCCAATCCTCATATAAGAAATAATTCTCTCCCCTCTAATCCCGCTATCCAAAAAACAGTAAACAATCTTGCCCTGAAAATGCGTCAGCAACATCAGCCCGGTTGCAGCTTTATTGAAGCGATTAATGATTACATCAACGTCAGCGCTAACTAATTTTGCAGAATGAACAGAGTTCTCCGCATAGGCACACGTGACAGCCAGTTAGCGGTGTGGCAGGCTACGCTGGTGAAAGATGAACTGCTAAAACATAACATTAAAAGCGAGTTAGTCTTCATTAAAAGCGAAGGTGATATTGATCTTGCAACTCCATTATATGAAATTGGCGTGCAGGGAATATTTACAAGAACACTTGATGCAGCTTTGCTTTCAAATAAGATTGATGTTGCTGTTCATTCAATGAAAGATGTTCCAACGCAATTGGCGCAGGGCATTACACAAGCGGCAGTTTTGAAAAGAGGAAACTGGAAAGATATTTATGTTCCTCATCCCAACCTTAACAATCGCAAAGCACGAAGTGCCAAGGTATTTGTCTCTCATTCTCTAACTTATGCTCTTGGCAAAAAGGAGCCTATAGAAAAAGAGGGAAAAGCTATTTCTTTACGGTTCCCGCTAAATGAACATCCTGATAAACCAAATGAGTTTGAAGATATTATAATTGCAACAAGTTCTGTTCGCCGTATTGCACAATGGCTGAATGTCTTTCCCGATCATAAAATTGAGAATCTTCGGGGCAATGTTAATACACGTTTGAGCAAGTTAAAAGAAAGCAATTGGCATGGAGCTATCTTTGCGGCTGCCGGTTTAGAAAGAATTGGTCTTCGTCCTGAAAATTCAGTTGAACTTGATTGGATGATGTTACCGGCTCCCGGACAAGGCGCTATAATGGTTGTATGCAGAGAAGATGATAAATACGCATTTGAAAGTTGTCAGCAATTGAATGATGAAGAAACAGCTTTATGCACAAAAATTGAGAGAGACTTTTTAAGAGAGTTAATGGGTGGATGTTCAACACCGATAGGTGCGATAGCTGAAATAAAAACAGACAAGATATATTTTCGAGTAAATATTTTAACGCCTGATGGAAAAGAAAAAGTGGATCATGCATTTTGGCATCCCACAACTAACGCAGCAGAATTGGGGAAGGTAGCTGCAGAAACGATTTTAAAGAACGGTGGACAACCAGTCCTCGATAAAATCAGAAATGCAAAATAATATCAACATATTATGCACTCGACCTTTAGATCAACAGTTCATCAATAAAGCTGAAGGCCACGGCATACATATAACTGCATTGCCTTTTATAGAAATAAAACTTGTTGAATCAACTTCATTTTTTCAGCTTGTTTCACACTTTGCATCGCAAAAAATAAATGCAGTTTTCACAAGCGTAAATGCAGTTGAAAGCGTGGCAAAACCCATTGATGAAAATCCTGACTGGAAAATATTTTGTATCGGTGGTATTACAAAAGATGCAGTGAGCAAACATTTTGGTGAATCATCTATCGCAGCAAGCGCAAAGAATGCGTCATTGCTTGCACGCAAAATCATCGCCGATAACATAAAAGAAATTATTTTTTTCTGTGGTGATCAGCGACTCGACGATCTTCCCGAAACACTTCGTTCTAATAACATTCGAGTGCACGAAGTAATTGCATATCACACTTTGCAAACACCGCATTTTATGCAGGAAGATTATGATAGTATCATGTTTTTCAGTCCCACTGCGGTGCACAGTTTTTTTTCTGTCAACACCATTCCAATAAATATTGTTTTGTTTTCGATAGGCAAAACAACTACTGCCGTCATTCAAACGTATTGCGTAAACAAAGTTGTTACAAGCGAATGGCCCGGACAGGAAAGTTTGCTCGAAAAAATTTTTGAACATTATAAAAAGGTGAGTAGTGAGTGATGTAAGTGATGAGTATGAGCAAAAGCTGCATTACTGCTATATGCTACTGTTGCGTCGTCGAAGACCCTGAGAAAATGTGTGTGAAATGATCAGGGCACACTTATACGTTCTGTTTGCTACGCACAAAGTACAACTCACTTTGGGAATTATGGTATAAGAATATAAACAATGCAGCTTTGCAAGAAATAAAATCATACTCAATTATTATTACAACATTTAAAATGCTAATGGGATTATGAATCAGTAAGGTGATGCACTCACTACTCACTACTCACCACTCACTACTGACTACTCACCACTCACTATGATAAAAAACGACCTACTATTACGAACACTACGCGGCGAACAAACAGAACGCACTCCGGTTTGGATGATGCGTCAGGCGGGAAGATATTTACCGGAGTACATGGCATTGCGTGAAAAGTATGGCTTCTTCGAACGTTGCCAAACACCTGAACTCGCAGCAGAAATAACTATTCAACCAGTTGATATAGTTGGCGTGGATGCAGCCATTTTATTTTCAGATATTCTTGTTGTGCCGCAGGCAATGGGGATGGAAGTTCAATTGATAGAAAGCAAAGGCCCGCTATTGCCCGAACCCATAAAAACTAAAGCAGATTTAAAACGCATTCGTGTTCCTGATGTGCATGAAACTTTGCAATACGTTTTTGATGCAGTAAAATTGATAAAACAAGAGTTGAATGGCAGAGTTCCGTTAATTGGGTTTGCAGGCGCACCGTGGACAATACTTTGTTACATGGTGCAAGGCAAAGGCTCCAAAACATTTGATGAAGCAAAAATATTTTGTTACACACAGCCGGAGCTTGCACATGAATTGTTGCAAATGATAACAGACACAACCATCGCTTATTTAAAAGGACAAGTTGAAGCCGGTGCAGATGTAATTCAAATTTTTGATAGCTGGGGCGGCTTACTGTCTCCGCAAGATTTTGAGAATATTTCTTTAAAATATATCAGGCAGATTGTTGAAGCATTGAAAGATAAAGTGCTTACCATCATCTTTGCAAAAGGTGCATGGCATTCACTTGAAAGCATGGCAGCAACAGGCGCTCATGGTTTAGGAACTGACTGGTGCATTGAACCGCAATCGGCAAGAGAGTTTGCTGGAACCAATGTAACGCTGCAAGGCAATTTCGATCCTGCAAAATTATTATCACCCATTCCTGTTATTGAAAAAGAGGTAACACAAATGCTCAAAGCATTTGGTAAAGGAAAACACATTGCAAATCTTGGTCATGGTATTTTACCCAATGTTCCGGTTGATCATGCAAAGGCTTTTGTTGAAACTGTAAAGAAAGTGAGTAGTGAGTAGTGAATAGTGAATAGTGAGTGTCTTATCCCTGATATATACTCATTACTGACCACTCACTACTCATTAAATAAAATCTCGTAACAAAAAAATTATTACACATTACATGAACGTAAAAGAAGAATGGATACAATTTATTCTTGATCTGCAAAATGATATTTGCGGTGCACTCGAAACATGCGATGGCAAATTAAAATTCGTTGAAGATGAATGGCAGCGTATGGAAGGCGGTGGCGGCAAAACAAGAGTAATTGCAAACGGCAATGTGTTCGAGAAAGGTGGTGTGAATACTTCTGTTGTGTTTGGTAAAATAACTGAAGCAATGCGAAGCCAGTTAAAAACTCCCCCTTCAGGGGGTGGGGGGGCATGGTTTGCGTGTGGATTGAGTTTAGTTATTCATCCGTTGAATCCTTTTGTGCCAACAGCACATTGCAACTATCGCATGTTTGAGCTATATAACAATGACGAACTGCTCGACAGATGGTTTGGCGGTGGCACCGATTTAACGCCGTACTATTTGTTTGAAGAAGATGCAAAACATTTTCATCAGACCTATAAGAATGTGTGCGATGATTTTGATAAAGATTTTTATCCCTCATTCAAAAAGCATTGTGATGATTACTTCGTAAACACACATCGCAACAATGAACGCAGAGGTATTGGCGGAATATTTTATGATTATGAAAGAGCGTCAGGCGAGCATGATGTAAAATTCTGGATGAACTTTGCAAGAGCTTGCGGTTATGCATTTATTGATGCGTATATTCCGATTGTTGAAAAAAGAAAGCTTACACCATTTGATGAATCTCATAAACACTGGCAGGAAATAAGAAGAGGAAGATATGTTGAATTTAATCTTGTACACGACAGAGGAACATTGTTTGGCTTAAAAACAAATGGCAGAACGGAAAGTATTTTAATGAGTCTTCCGCCAACGGTGAGGTTTGAATACAATTATCAACCGAAGCTCGGAAGCGAAGAAGATAAATTGTTACAAGTATGCTTGAAGCCCAAAGAGTGGGTTTGAAGGCCGATATAATTTTTGTATCTTAACTAATATGAAAATCGAGAAGTCTCTTATCAGTGAGATAAAAACTATTTTAACCGCGGCAAGAAGCAAAGCCTATGCTGCGGTTAATTTTGCTATGATAGAGGCTTATTGGCAAATTGGTAAACGTATTGTACAAGAAGAGCAAAAAGGAGTTCATCGTGCAAAATATGGAACAGCGTTGATAAAAGAACTTTCAAAGACACTTACCATTGAGTTAGGTAAAGGATTTTCGGAAGTTAATTTGAAAGCTTTTAGAAAGTTTTATATCACCTTCTCTATTACTGAAAAAAGTTATGTGTCATATAATGAATCTCCGGCAGTAATAGGGCAGACAATGTCCGCCGAATTTGGGAAAACAGATATATCAAAAGGGCACGCATCAAGCGCTCAAACCGCAGGAAAAAAGAAGAAAAGGCAGACAGTGTCTGCCAAATCCTCTACCAAAGTTCAAACCGGAGAAAACCAGCAGGCACTATCTGCTAAATTTACCAATAGCGAACATGATGCTATTCCTATATTACTGCGGCGAGAATTAACATGGAGTCATTACCAGTTAATCATGCGTGTTGAAAACGAAAATGCACGACAATATTATATACAGGAAACAGCAGACAATAACTGGAGTGTTCGAACTTTGCAGAGAAATATTAATACCTTTTATTACGAACGCCTGCTTTCTTCTCAAAACAAAAAAGAAATGTTGCAGCAGGCAGAGCGCTTGGAAAGACAATCTCCCGCTGATTTTATTAAAGACCCTTACATTTTTGAGTTCCTGAATATTTCTGAACCACATGAGATTAATGAGCATGAAATTGAAGCGGCATTAATCGATAACCTGCAAAGCTTCTTGCTGGAATTAGGAAAAGGTTTTTGTTTTGTAAAACGGCAGCTTCGCATTACCACAGAAACAAAATCTTTTGCAATTGATCTTGTCTTTTATAATTATATTCTGAAATGTTTTGTACTGTTTGATTTAAAAACAGGGGAACTTTCTCATCAGGATGTGGGACAGATGGATATGTATGTAAGAATATTTGATGATCAGCAGCGCCCTCCTAATGACAATCCAACCATTGGAATTATTCTTTGCACTCATAAAGATGAAACTATTGTAAGATATTCTGTATTGAATGGAAGTGAGCAGTTGTTTGCAACAAAATACAGATTATACTTGCCCACCGAGGAAGAACTGATTGCGGAAATAGAAAGAGAAAAATTATTGATTGAAGAAAAATTGAGAACTCAAAATCAGAAATAACCAAAATGTATTTACAGCGCAGAAACAGAATCCTAAGAAAAAATGCAGCAATCAGAAATCTTGTTGCCGAAACAACATTAACACCAAACGATTTTATCGTTCCGTTGTTTATTGATGAAGGTGAAAATGTAAAAACAGATATTGCTTCTATGCCCGGTTATTATCGCAACAGTCTTGATGTAACTGTGAAAGAAGTGAAAGAGTTATGGAACATGGGTCTGAAATGTGTGTTGTTATTCATCAAAGCAAAAGATGAATTAAAAGATAACACCGGCAAGGAAGCGTGGAATGCAAATGGTTTGATGCAACGCAGCATTAAAGCAATAAAAGATGCAGTGCCCGAAATGGTTGTTATGACTGATGTTGCGCTCGATCCGTATTCATCTTATGGTCATGATGGAATTGTGAAAGATGGAGAAATTGCCAACGATGAAACCGTTGATGCATTGGTGAAGATGAGCTTAAGCCATGCAGTTGCAGGCGCAGATTTTATTGCACCAAGCGATATGATGGATGGTCGCATCGGAGCTATTCGTGAAGCACTGGAAGAAAGCGGTTTTACCAAAGTGGGCATTATGTCTTATAGTGCAAAATATGCTTCATGTTTTTACGGCCCGTTTCGTGATGCACTCGATAGCGCTCCCGGTTTTGGTGATAAAAAAACTTATCAAATGAATTATGCCAACCGCATTGAAGCAATCAAAGAAACCTTGATGGATGTTGAGGAAGGCGCAGACATCGTAATGGTAAAACCTGCTCTTGCGTATCTTGATGTTATTCGCGAAGTGAAGAATGCAGTGCATGTGCCGGTAAGTGCATACAACATCAGCGGGGAATATGCAATGATTAAAGCTGCTGCAAAAATGGGCTGGCTCGATGAAGACAAAGCCATTCTTGAAACACTTACTGCCATTAAACGTGCAGGCGCAGATTTAATTGCAACATATTTTGCAAAGGATGCCGTGAGGTTGTTCGAACGATGACACCAATGTATCTTTGATGAATGAATGAAGATGAGATTAAAAAAATTTTGGAGCAAATCACTTGGAATATAAAAATCCCTGTTGATGAATTGTTTCGTGTTTTCTCCGGCGAGGTGAATAAAATTGGAGGAATTGATAAAGCATGGATTTATCGAAGAATTCTTAATGGTTACAGATGGTACACGGTTTTGAATATTATCCCTAAAGAAGAATTGCATTTTTTGCTGTCGGATGAAATTATTAACACATTATTCCCACGGCAGCTGAGAAACAAATATCGCCATGTTAGAAGCGCATTATTCGAACAAAATTTATCCACTACAAGATAAAGTTTTAAATATCTTCTCATCCGCTAAACTGAAGCATTATCTCACAGGCGGAACAGTATTAAGCAGGGTTTTATTTAATCACCGCTATTCAGATGATCTTGACTTTTTTCTGAATGATGACAATGAATTTGAAGCCGAAAGTGATCGTGCAATTTCTTTGTTAACTGGTAAATTCACTATTCACATTCAAAATAGACAAATGGGTTACCGGCGAATTTATGTATCAAACACCGGTGATAGTGTTAATTTGAAACTTGATTTCGTAAATGATATTGCTTATCATAATGGGTTAAAGCTCCTGATAATTATTTTTTGAAGGAGTCGCTTAGTAAAATATGATTCGATATAGCATCAGCAAACAATAATTCATTGTTTTCAAATAATAATACAACTTAACTTAAAATCAGACCGAGTTGATTGTTCTTTCAAAGAGTAAACGAAGCTGTCAGTCACCCTGCAGTTGCAATTTTTTAACTTGCTAAATTTTTCCTTACAGAAAACTGCAATCTTTCACAACATTATGAATATCTCAACCAGCAAACAACTTTTCGAACGCGCACAACAATCAATTCCCGGCGGAGTAAATTCTCCTGTTCGTGCATTTAAGAGTGTAGGCGGAACACCGTTATTTATCAGCAAGGCAAAAGGCGCTTACCTCTACGATGCAGATGGTAACAAATACATTGATTACATCGCCTCATGGGGACCAATGATTCTTGGTCACGCCTATGAACCTGTTGTAAAAGCGATACAGGAACAGGCAGTTTGCTCAACTTCTTACGGCGCACCTACGGAGTTAGAAATAAAAATCGCAGAGCTTATCAAAAGCATGGTACCGAATGTTGATTTGATACGCATGGTAAGCAGCGGAACAGAGGCGTGCATGAGCGCCATCCGTGTTGCACGCGGTTATACAGGAAGAAACAAGATTATAAAATTTGAAGGTTGTTATCATGGTCATGCAGATTCATTTTTAGTAAAAGCCGGAAGCGGTGTTGCAACATTCAACATACAAACCGTGCCAGGAGTAACGGCCGGTGTGGCGAACGACACACTCACTTGTGCTTATAATGATTTGACTGCAGTAGAAAAATTAGTTGAAGAAAATAAAAATGAAATTGCAGCAATCATTGTTGAGCCGGTTGCAGGTAACATGGGTTGCATTCTTCCTCAACAGGGATTTCTTGAAGGCTTAAGAAAAATTTGTGATGCGGAAAATATCATTCTCATTTTTGATGAAGTAATGACAGGTTTTCGTTTGGCGAAAGGAGGTGCACAAGAAAAATTTAATATTGATGCCGACCTCGTTACCTATGGAAAAGTTATCGGAGCGGGAATGCCTGTCGGTGCATTTGGTGGAAAGAAAAATATTATGGAAGTTGTTGCTCCATTGGGTAATGTTTATCAGGCAGGCACATTAAGTGGTAATCCTATTGCAATGATTGCAGGTTATACTTTACTAACTGAACTAAACAACAATCCTTCTATATACAACGAGCTTGAAGAAAAAACAATTTATCTGCGCAATGGTTTACAAAATGTTTTATCAGCCTCCGGAGTTGACTTTGTTATCAACCAGTTTGGCTCAATGATTAGTGTGCATTTCAGCGGTCATCCTGTTACAAATTTTGTCACTGCGGCCGCATCAAACATTCAAATGTTTAAAAAATATTTTCACGCCATGTTAAATCGCGGTGTGTATTTGCCGCCATCTGCTTTTGAAAGCTGGTTTTTAAATAATGCTCTTACAAAAGAAGATTTGAGCGATACCATTAAATCAACTGAAGAAAGCTTGTCGGAAATTTTAATGCCTGTTTAGATTTGACTACCGGGGAGCTCAAAAAAATTACTGCCGCTGAAGTGTGCGACGCAACAGGAGTTAAACACTTGTTTTATCGCTGGGCTCAAAAAATCTTCAAACTTTAACTTTTAAAATTAGATGTATATACATACATTTGTATCGTGAAATTAGAAGAAGCAATAAAAAGCAATAAATTCAGAAACGAAGTGCATAAGGCGGCATTAAATATTTTATATACAGGATGGTGGCTGAAAACATTGATTAGCAAAGAGCTGAAAGAATACGGCTTAACGCATGAACAATACAACGTTTTACGCATTCTTAAAGGTAAACATCCCGAGCAGATGTGTGTACGTGATATTGCAACCAGAATGATTGAAAAAAACTCAAACATACCGAGGATTATAGACCGGCTTGAGTTAAAAAAATTTGTGAAACGGAATTCGTCATCGAATGATAAAAGGGAAACGGTTATTTCACTTACCAGCGCCGGTATCAATATACTGAATATTACAACTTCAAAAGTTGATAAGGTGTTTGACGATACAGTTGAAATGAATGAGTCTGCAGCAACTACTTTAAACAAGCTGCTTGAGGAAATTCGAAAAAGTGAAAACTAAATTTTTTTTGAACAAATACGTGTATATACACGTAATGTACGAAGAGAATTCTCAACCTGTTGGCGCAAAAATTTACGTTGAAGCTTTAGAAGAATAAAATGACATTTAAAAATTATCAGCATGTACATCATCAAATCAATCAAAATTTAAAACGATTAACTATGGCAACCTACAAAATTGATCCTGCACATTCAGAAATTACATTTAAAGTAAAACACCTGATGATCGCAAGCGCATCAGGAAGATTTACACAATTTGATGCAACCATGCAATCAAACAAAGAAGATTTTTCAGATGCAGTTGTAACTTTTGAAGCAGATGTGGCAAGCATCACAACAAACAATGAACAAAGAGATGCACATTTAAAAAGTGACGATTTTTTCAACGCAGAGAAGCATCCAAAAATGATATTCAAGTCAACAGGTTTGAAAAAAATATCTGATGAAGATTATAAACTCTATGGTGAACTCACTATTCGTGATGTAACAAAACCTGTTGAATTGAAAGTAACATACCACGGTTCAATGGTTGACCCTTGGGGTAATTCAAGAATCGGTTTTGAAGTAGAAGGTAAAATAAATCGTCATGAGTATGGTTTAAAATGGAATGCAGTTACTGAAACAGGTGGGCTTGTTGTAGGTCCTGATGTAAAAATTCATGCGAACGTTGAATTGATAAAGCAGGAAGTGTTAGCAGAGCAATCTGCGTAATGTGAATAGGTATTCATTATACAGTAACTTCAATTACCGAAAGTTTGATTGTTTCAAAGCAGGATACATTCAGACACTCAAACTTTGAAACAATCAAACTTCTATATTATGCAACACATCATTCATCGCAGTGAAGAAAGAGGAACAAAAGATATCGGTTGGTTGGTGAGTAAGTTTTCATTCAGCTTCTCGTCTTATTATCATCCGTTGAAAAATGGATTTGGTTTATTAATAACATTCAACGATGACATTGTAAAACCCGGTGGAGGCTTTGGTTTGCATCCTCATGTAAATATGGAAATTATCAGTGTAATGCTGAAAGGAAAAATGAATCATAAAGACACAATGGGATTCAGTGAAGTGGTTGAAAAAGATTGGGTTCAAATAATGAGCGCAGGTTCAGGGCTAAAACATGAGGAGCACAATGTGGGTGACGAAGATGTAAATTTTTTGCAGATATGGATTGAGCCAAAGCTGCAGAATATTATGCCTCGTTATCAAAAAAGATATTTTCCGAAAGAGAAGCGGAAGAATAAACTGCAAACCATTGTAAGCAACGAAGAAGGACAGGAGCATTGCTGGATAAATCAAAATGCAAAACTGAGTTTGGGTTGGTTCGATGCAAATAAAACCATCGAATATAAATTGAACCCATTGAACAAATGCGTGTATGTTTTTGTAATGGAAGGCTCAATAAAAACGAGTAATGAAACAATCGGCAAAAGAGATGCAATTGGTTTTTGGGAAACAGACATTGTAACTTTACAAACAGAACAAGAAAGCGAGTTCATTATAATTGAAGCGCCAATAAATCATTAAGTGAATAGTCAATGGTGAGTAGTGAGTTTGAAAAAGATGCACATCATTCACTCACTACTCACTACTGACCACTCACAAAAACATTATCATGAACATAGAAATTATTTCAGGAAGCCCAAGGAAAGAGAGTACTACACACAGAGTGGCTTTATTCCTGAAAAAATATATGAGTGAGAAAACAGAACATAATATCAATATAATTGATGTGCGTGATTGGGAGTTTCCTTTGCTGCAGCAAGAAGTTTTTACAAGTATTGAAAGAACACCGGAGATTTTAAAGCCACTTGCCAAACGCATGTTCGAAGCAAATGCATTTATCATGGTTTCACCGGAATACAATGGAAGTTATACAGCAGCTTTAAAAAATGTTTTCGATCATTTTCCTAAACAAGCGCACAAAACATTTGGTATTGTTACAGCATCACCCGGCGCAATGGGCGGCATGCGTGCAAGTCAGCAAATGCAATTGCTCATTAACGCTCTGTTTGGAATCGGCTCGCCCTATATGTTGATTACGCCTTTCGTTGAAAAGAAATTTGATGAACAAGGCAAACTGCTCGATATAAACTTTCAAAAAAATATTGATGTGTTTGTCGGTGAATTTTTATGGCTGGCTGAAAGCCTCGCTCCTGACCTGATTTTAGAGTAGAATTCTATGTAATTTGCAATCATAATTTTTTTATATGGAAACAGTGCAGGTAGAAGTAAACGACGATTTACTAAAAATACTTGATGCAGAAAACCAAGACGTATCGCATCAGCTAAAGTTATGGACTGTAATGGCATTATACGATAAGGGTAAAATTTCTCTCGGCAAGGCAGCATCTATTCTTGGCTTAGATAAATGGGATTTTGCCGATGTGCTGAATGAACATGGGTATCCGGTGTTTAATACGTCAATAGAAGATCTTCAAAAAGACATAGAATATATTCGAAAAAAATATCCCGACGAAAATAAGTGATTATCGTAGCAGATACCAGCCCTTTAATTTCCTTGAGCGTCATTAATCGTATTGACCTGCTTGAAAAAATGTACACCGAGTTTTTTATCTGCGAAGCTGTTTGGTTTGAAACCGAAAAATATTTAAGTAATCAAAATGCTTTTGAACATCTTCATTTTTTTAAGGCTCATGTTAAAGGTGTATCAGATAAAAGTTTAATCCCTGTGTTTGATAAATTAGACCGTGGAGAAGCTGAAAGCATTGCGCTACTAAGAGAACTGCATGCCAATGCATTACTTATTGATGATATGATTGGTCGTGCTTATGCAGAACGCCAAAACATAGAATGCTTCGGTGTTTTAAGATTGTTAATCGAAGCTAAAAAACTAAATCTTATTGTTAACTTGCGCCCTTATTTTGAAAGCTTTCTGTTTCACAGAAGATTTTATAGCAAACATTTATTGAATATCGTTCTTGCAGAAGTGCATGAACCGCTTTTATAATCATGAGTGACGAAATAAAACATGAATGCGGGCTCGCATTCATTCGACTGCGAAAACCGTTCTCTTATTACCTTCAGAAATATGGTACGGTAATGTATGGTCTTAACAAACTGTACCTGCTTATGGAAAAGCAACACAACCGCGGACAAGACGGAGCAGGAATCGCAGCGGTTAAGTTGCACGCAGAACCCGGAAATCCTTTTCTTCACAGAACCCGCAGCAACGCACAACAACCTATCGCAGAAATCTTTTTCAAAATTGGTCAGGAAATTCAGGAGCTTGAAAAATATCAGCCCGATATAAAACAATATCCCGGATTAATGAAAGGTCATGTGCCTTTTCTTGGCGAATTGTTGCTTGGTCATTTGCGCTATGGTACACAAGGAAAAAATAATGTTGAGTTTTGTCATCCCTTTATAAAACGCGATCTTATTCCCGGCAGAAATCTTGCCATGGCGGGCAACTTCAATCTTGTAAATACCGAAGAACTTTTTGCACTTATAAATATTGACCCCGGTGAATTTCAGCGCCAGAGCGATTTAGCTGCGATGATGGAAGTAATATATCATTTTCTTGCAAAAGAGGATGATAAAAATCCGAATGCAGCAAACGTTGCAGCCGTTCTTAAAAAAGCAACGCCGTTATTCGATGGCGGTTATACCGTTGGTGGCTTGATTGGTAATGGTTACAGCTTTGTAATGCGCGATGCGCACGGTATTCGCCCCGCCTATTATTACGTAAATGATGATGTTATTGTTGCCGCAAGTGAACGCGCTTCTATAAGAACGTCGTTCAATGTGGGCGAAAACGAAGTGCATGAACTTATGCCCGGAACGGCGTTGATTGTTGACGATGCCGGCAATTATAAAATTGAACAAATACTCGAGCCAAAGGAAAGAAGAGCCTGCAGTTTTGAACGAATTTATTTCAGCCGCGGCAGCGATGAAAAAATCTATCGTGAACGAATTGCGCTTGGCTATCATTTAAGCAAAGCTGTTCTTGAATCTGTTGAGTACGATTTAAAGAACACTATCTTCTCCTACATTCCCAACACTGCAGAAGTTGCATTTTATGGTTTGATAAAAGGCATGGAAGATTATCTCAATCAAATAAAAATACAACGCATCTTAAGTTGGGGCAGCGATATTAACGAAGAGAAGTTGTCGCAAATGATTAACAGAAAAATTCGTCAGGAGAAGATTGCGATAA
>Ga0081539_10000381_pt1 | contig 96399 bp, 93 predicted proteins | sample TabmetS4T2R2_FD_71023 | JGI IMG/M metagenome (GOLD analysis project Ga0081539, IMG submission 71023) | Tabebuia heterophylla rhizosphere microbial communities from the University of Puerto Rico - S4T2R2 | ecosystem: Host-associated > Plants > Roots > Rhizosphere ... | reverse complement strand
CCCACGGCGATGACCCGTCGCCTTCTACGTGGGCAACCCGACGACGCACAGCTATTCGGCCACGCTCGCGGCCCTCGCGTTCGCCAGGGCGCTGCACACCCGTAACGTGTTCTCCACGGCGTCGGTGGACTACCTGCCGCACGCCTTCGCCGCCTACCACAGCTTCGGGAACCGGGTCCTGCTCCCGGTGCCGGATGTGGATCGCACCCACTTTCTGCTCATCTTCGGGGCCAACCCGATGGTGTCGAACGGGAGCGTCATGTCCGCGCCGAACATGGCCCGCCGCCTCAAGGACCTGTGCTCGCGGGGGGGCCGGCTGGTCGTGGTCGACCCGCGGCGGACTCGCACCGCCGACCTGGCCGACACCTACCTCCCGATCCGCCCAGGGACCGACGTCCTGCTGCTCCTCGCCCTCGTCCACACCATCTTCGCCGAGGACCTGGCCGCCCCCGGTCGGCTCGCGGGCTTCACCGACGGGATCGGGCAGGTCCGTCAGGCGGTGGGCCCCTTCCCTCCGGAGCGCGCCGCGCCATGGACCGGGATCGAGCCGGAGGCCGTCCGCCGGCTCGCGCGGCAGTTCGCCGCGGCCCCTTCGGCGGCCTGCTACGGCCGCCTTGGGATCTGCACCCAACCCTTCGGGGCCCTGTGCTGCTGGCTCATGACCGTCCTCAACGTGATCACGGGCAACCTGGACCGGGTGGGTGGCGCCATGTTCACGACCCCGGCGGCGGACCTGGTCAAGCTAGTGGCACTACTGCGGCAGACGGGGACCTCCGGACGCTACCGAAGCAGGGTTCGGGGACTGCCGGAGTTCAGCGGCGAGCTGCCGTTGGCCTGCCTCGCCGAGGAGATCGACACTCCCGGCCCGGGGCAGATCCGGGCCCTGGTTACGCTGGCCGGCAATCCGGTCCTCAGTGGGCCGAATTCTCGCCGTTTGGAGACCGCTCTGGATTCCCTGGAGTTCATGGTGGCGATCGACTTCTACCTGAACGAGACCACGCGCCATGCTGATGTCATCCTGCCCGGCACCTTCGCGCTGGAGCACGATCACTACGACCTGTTGCTGAACGCGCTCGCCGTCCGCAACGTCGCCCGCTACAGCACTCCCGTGGTCCAGCCCCCCTTCGGCGGGAGGGAGGACTGGCAGATCCTGCTCGAGCTGGCGACCGGCGTCGCGAGACGCACCAGTGGGCTTCGGGCCCGACTGGATGCGATGGAGGCCGCGCTCCTGCGGTGGTTGACCCCTCGGCGGGTCATCGACCTCGCGATCCGCTTCGGCCCCTACGGAACTGGGCTGCATCCGTTTCGGAAAGGACTGTCCCTTCGCACGCTGGAGCGGGCCGGTCGGACGATCGATCTCGGGCCGCTGCGGCCCGGCCGGCTCCCTCGCCTGCTCTTAACCAGGGACAAGAGCATCCTGCTTGCGCCCAAACCGATGCTGACCGACCTCCAGCGGGTCGACGCCACGTTCAGCCGGCCGCCGGCTGCTGAGCAGCTAGCGCTGATCGGGCGGCGGCAGCTGCGCGACAACAACTCGTGGATGCACAACGTTCCGCGCCTCATGAAGGGCAGGGACCGCTGCACACTGTGGATGAACCCGATCGACGCGGCACGTCTCGGCCTCGCCGATGGCCAGAAGGCGGTGATCCGATCCAGCTCGGGGACGCTGGAGGCGCCGTTGCAGCTCACCGACGAGATCCGCGAGGGAGTGGTCAGCCTCCCCCACGGCTACGGTCACGGCCGAGATGGCACCAGGCTGACGGTCGCCAACGCCAACCCCGGAGTCTGCGTCAACGACCTCACCGATCACCTGCTGCTGGACGAGTTGTCGGGGACGAGCGCACTGAACGGGGTGCCGGTCACGGTCGAGGCAGCCCAGCCGGCACCGGCTCCACGCTGAGCGGCGCCCTGAATCTCGGGTCGGGTCATGTCAGTAGCTGCCTATTGGCAGTGAATGTCAGATGGCGTAGAGTGACGACAACATGTCCATGTCAGACGTTGAGGACGAAGCGTCGAGGTCTTTGAGGGACCGAAAGAAGGATCGGACCCGTCGGGCACTCCAGGCCGAGGCGCTGCGGCTATTCGCCGAGAAGGGGTTCCAGGCCACCACAATCGAGGAGATCGCGGCGGCTGCCGATGTGGCCCCCCGCACGTTCTTTCGCTACTTCCCGACGAAGGACGAGGTCGTCTTCTGGCCTGCGTATCTGTCGATGCTGCCCGAGTTCGTCGCGGCGCGACCCGCCGGCGAACCCGCCGTGGAGGCGTTATGTCACGGCATCGTCGACGGGTTGGGAGCCGTCTACGGCCAGGACCGGGAGCGGGTGCTCGAGCGGCTCAAGCTGGCGTTTCGCACCCGAGCACTGCATCCGCGGCTGCGGCAGCAACAGGCCAGCTCGGCGGTCGGGATGGCGCGGATCCTTGCCGACCGGCTCGGCGGCCGCCCCGACGACCTTGAGATCCGTGCGATTGCCGCGGCCATCGCCGCAGCCCTGTGGGTCGCGGCCGAGGAATGGCAGGCAACCGACGGTCGGGGGGACCTGGGCAGGTTGATTGAGCGCGCACTCAGGACCGTGCTGATTGGCGCCTTACGGTCGACCACAACCTCGACAGGACCGGAGGAGTCCTACAAGGAGAAAGAAGAATGAGATGGACGACGAGTCACGGCAATCTGAAATCCGGCGGCTGGTCGATGCGATCACTGCACACGACGTAGAGGCGTTCGACGCCATCTACCACAACGACGTGATCATCGAATGGCCACAGTCCGGTGAGGTGATTCGGGGCAGACACAACATCCGCGAGCTTCGCCTCGCCCGTCCGACCGCGCAGCCCACCGCCACATTGCGCCGCATCATCGGTTCGGGTGACCTGTGGGCGACGGAGATGATCTTCGACTACGACGGAGACCGGTTCCACACCGTGCTGATCCATGAATACCGCGACGGGCTCGTGGCGCGGGAGACCTGCTACTTCGCGGCCCCGTTCGAGGCGCCAGCCTGGCGGTCTCAATGGGTGGAGACAGCGGCCAGCTCTGCGCTGAGCTGACACGGACTCCGTCACGCGACCAGCCGATCGGCAGGCTACCGGCTCGGCCCAGACGAAGCCCGGAGAAACAGCGAGTGCCAAAGAGAAAGGAGGTGACCCCATGCTCGGGGCGTATCCGATCTATCCGGTGTTGCTGGCTACCGACCTCGCCGCAGCCAAAGAGTTTTACCACGGCCGGCTCGGCTTGGAGATCCTTCGTGTGAGTGACGCCGCCATCACTGTGCGCTGCGGTGACGGGACCCAGCTGAGCGTGACGAAGAGCACCACAGGCACAGCCGACACCCAGACCCAGGCGTCGTGGCACGTCACCGACCTGCGAGCCGAGGTCGCCGAGCTGCGGGAGCGCGGTGTCAAGGTGGAGGACTACGACCTCCCCGGCCTGAAAACCGAAGACAGCATCGCCGACGTCGGGTTCGCCTGGGCAGCATGGATCGTCGACCCGGGCAAGAACGCGCCGGGCATCCTTCAACTCAAACGCTGATACCTGCCATGTCTTCCCGTCGACCGAGGATCCTGATCTCCGGCGCCAGCGTGGCCGGACCAGTCCTGGCGTATTGGCTGCATCGGTTCGGGTTTGAGCCGACCGTGGTCGAGCGCACACCCGAGCTGCGGATGGGCGACGGCGGCCACGCGGTGGACCTGTTCGGGCCGGCCCTCGAGGTGATGGAGTGGACGGGTGTCCTCGACGAGGTGCGGGCCGCCCGAACGCAGACCCGGCTCATTACCTTGATCCGCCCGGGCCGCCGCCCCGTCGATGCCCTCGCGGAGGCCCTCTCCGAAGGTGTTTCCGAGCGCCATGTCGAGATCATGCGCGGGGATTTGGCCGGCATCGTCTACGCGCAAAGCCGCGAGCACGTGGAATACCTCTTCGACGACTCGATCGCATCCCTCCATGACACCGGCGCAGAGATCGAGGTCGGCTTCGAGCGGGGATCCTCGCGCACGTACGACTTGGTAGTGGGCGCCGACGGGCTGCACTCGGTGACTCGGCGTCTGGTTTTCGGGCCTGAGAAGGACTACCTGCGGTTTCTAGGCGGCTACCTCGCGGTGTTCAGTGTGCCCAACTATCTGTCCCTCACCGACCGGATGCTGGGGTTCAGCGCACCGGAGCGCACAGCGGCGGTCTATCCAGCCGATGGAGGTTCTCAGCTTCGGGTGGTCCTGCTATGGCGCACCCCCGCGCTGCACGACTACGACCGCCACGACCTGAACGCCCAGCGGCAGTTGGTCCGTCATCTGTACGGCGATCTCGGTTGGGAGCTGCCGCGACTGCTCGCCGACCTCGAGACAGCCGACGACCTGTATCTGGATTCGATCAGCCAGATCGTGATGGATCGCTGGACCCGAGGCCGGGTCGCTTTAGTCGGCGACGCCGGCTACTCGCCGGCACCCGCCGTCGGCGGCGGCACCAGCCTCGCCGTCGTCGGCGCGTACCAGCTCGCCAGCGAGCTGGCCGCCGCGGGCGGCGACCACGTTGCCGGCTTCAGCGCCTACGAGCAGGCCCTGCGGCCTGTCGTACAGCGCAGCCGGACCATCGGACCGAGCGTGATCGACGCCATCATCCCCAAATCGAAGGCACAGATATGGCTCATCGCCCAGGCCATACGGCTGCTTCCCCAATTGCCCGTGATGCTGAGGCGAAAGCTGACCTCATTCGGCGGCGGCCCCGCCGCCATGCTGCGGGAAGCCCGGCTGCGCCCGCCAAACGACGTACTGGAGATGCGAGGCGTTTGACCGAGGACGCAGGAATCCGGAGCAATGATCCCGGTTGTCGTCGGGCCTTTTCGGTGTCGCCGAGCAGTTACGGGCTCGACGTGCCACTCTCCGCCGACAAATGATCCAGCGTGCCAGTATTGCCCACGTCGGCGATCGTGAGGTCGCGCCGGCGTCGACGATAGATTTGAGTGCGAGTTTTTTGAGCTTCCTCTTCGTGGGCTCATGTCCACGACCGAACGAGGATGGCTCGCAGAATTTGAACGCGTCGGTGTCATGCGATCGGAAGAACGCCTTCTGCTGCTCACCCTGAGCAGGGGAAGGCCGGCTGACCAACGCACGCGCCCGGGAAGCCCTCGGTGTTGATAGCACCGAGGTCCGAACCCGCCTCCGACGCTTACGCGATGCAGGCATCCTTGATCAGCACGGCACCCGCGGCCGCGCCTATTACACCCTGGGTGCCATCCGACCCAGCCGCAGCGACGAGGAGACCGTCCTCGCCGAGGCTCGCACCGGGCCGGTGACCAACCGGCGGGTGCGGGAGCTCACCGGACTTGACCGCATCGCCAGCCGCGACTTGCTACGACGGCTGGTTCAGGAGGAACGGCTTGTCCAGCACGGGAAACGGCGAGGCACCTACTACTGCTGCCGCCGTCGAAGCGAATCGAGGACCTGCTCAGCGAAATCGACCGCGACCCCACCTGCATCTTCTGGGGCTGACGCAACAAGCCAAGGCCCCGGATGCAGCTCAACTCGGGGGCCAGCAACCTCTGTCACGGTGGGGCCCAAATTGGGTTGACCTCGCCAAGCCAGCCCGTCGACGAGCCGAGTCACGGCGGAGAAACCACAAGCTTGGTTTAAAAGTCGGCCAGAGGGAAGACGCAACTCGCGTCACGTTGATGTCACATCTCACATAGTGGGCTTGTGTGTCGCTCGAAATATGCCGCTGGCTAGGGATTTTAGTGGGCCCCGTGGGACTCGAACCCACAACCCGCGGATTAAAAGAGCGCCGCTCGCCGTCTTCTTGCCCATCTCTAGGCAGCGTGACTAGCGCTGGTGACCTCGCTAGTACGCTCTTACATCACCAGCTCACGTCATTTCGCGTCACGATTGATGTCACGTGGATTTGGCCAGAGCGTGCACCGGAATATGGACTGCCGGCCTTGCCGTCGCTGGGATTCAGGATCTCTAACATCGGTGGCTTGAGGGCCAACGCGCGCCGCCCCCTGGCAGATGCGGCAGGCTGTGCGCATGAGTCTGCCTAGTCTCCCGAGGTACCAGGATCTCCTCTGGCCCGCGATCCTTGCGCTGCGCGATTTGGGTGGCTCTGGCTCGATCGAGGAGATCGTCGAGAGGGTTTTGGAACAGGGCGACTACGACGCCGAGCAGCAGTCGGTGCTTCACAAGGGCGGTCCTAGTACTGAGATCGAGTACCGGTTGGCCTGGGCACGAACGTATCTGAAAGGCATGGGGCTAGCCGTGAACAGCCAGCGCGGGGTCTGGAGTTTGACGGACGAAGGGCGCAACGTCGTCGAGTCCGAGCTGGAGCCACTTCGCCAGGCCTACATTCTCCGGAATCGTGAGGCGCGCAGGTCGGGCAGTTCCAGTGGTGCGGACGCTGAGGCCTCGGAGGCCAACGAGACAGCGTGGCAGGAGCGGGTGTTGAACGCTTTGATGCAAATGTCGCCAGCCGCGTTCGAGCGACTCGCTCAGCGACTGCTTCGGGAGGCGGGTTTCATTAGCGCAACAGTCACGGGCCGCTCCGGTGACGGTGGGATCGATGGCCTCGGGGTCTATCGCATGTCGCTGGTTTCCTTCCCGGTGTTCTTCCAGTGCAAGCGCTATGTGGGCAGTGTCGGATCCGGGGCTGTCCGCGACTTTCGGGGCGCGATGGCCGGTCGTGGCGACAAGGGCTTGCTGATCACGACGGGAACGTTCACCGCTGACGCGAAAGCCGAGGCGACGCGTGATGGGGCTCCGCCCCTCGATCTGATCGACGGACGACGCCTATGCGAGCTGCTCAAACAGTACGAGCTTGGGGTAAGGACAACGATCAGGCAGGTGGAGGACGTCGAGCCCGTGCCCGATTTCTTCCGTGACTTCTAACCGCTCTATCGCGTCTTGCACCAAGAAGGGCTCGCTAGCAAGATCCCAGATCAATGCAGCAGTACAAGGAGATGGACTGAACCGTGCCAAGTATCGGTCTGATCGAATTCGAGCTGTGGTCCAAGGGCGACTGGCCCAGAGTTGAGGTGGTCGGCGAATCGTTCTACGCGGACGCGTTGCGCTCGCTGTTTCCTCGACAACTGGACGACAGCGGCCGCGAACTTCTCGTCCGCGCGGCCCTCGTTCCGGATCCCACGAATCAATACGATCGCAATGCCGTCAAGATCATGATCGACGGCAAGCAAGTGGGGCACCTGCCGAAGGAGGACGCTGCCCGCTATCAGCCCGTCTTGGCGGCGCTGGTTCAGCGTGGATTCCTGCCTGTCACCAACGCGCGAGTTTGGGGATCGGAATACTCCACGTACGTAGGCACTGACCGTCGCGATCGGGAAATCTTGAAACCGGAGTTCCGATCGAGCGTCTCCGTGACACTCGACGAGTGGTACCTGATCGTGCCCATGAACGAGCCACCTCGGTTGCCGCACGCCATGCTGCCGTACGGCGCGGCACTGCAAGTGCGTAAGGAGGAGAACCACCAGGACATCCTTCGTCGATACGTGAATCGGCAAGGCCAGTGCTGGGTCTACGGGACTCTCCATTCCATCAACGAGCAGACAACGCGAACGACGAGAGATGTGGTCGAGGTTCGGATCGACGGACAACGCGTCGGCGATCTGACTCCCGCCATGAGCAGCGAGTTCGTGCCGATTATCGGCCGACTCGCCGAGGTCGGCCGGGCGACCGGCGTTCGGCTGATTGTGAAAGGTAATCAGGTGAAGGCCGAGGTCGTCCTCCATGCGCAGCGGGCGCATCAGCTCGACGATGCTTGGATCGCTGCGCATCTGCCGGCAGCTTCCAATCGGTCGGGCTCACAGGTGGCGCTCCGATTCCCTACTCCAGAGGCAGGTTCACCACTGCAGCCGCCCGATCACGCTGGACATCCTCAGATCCCACCCCGACCGCGGCGCATCGTCTTCGCGGTGCCTCCCGGGTGGCCGCCGGCCCCAGCGGGATGGGAGCCGCCGCCTGACTGGCGGCCCGACCCAACCTGGCCCCCCGCACCGAGCGGTTGGCAGTTTTGGCGTGTCGAGGGTTGAGAGCCGGCTGAACTGTCTGAGTGAATGAGAGTGGCATCCACGCTCGTTCGATTTGTTCGTTTATACTCTGAATACGGAGGGTGCTGGGGAGGCGGTGACCGCTATGCCGAGGATGGCTGTGAGTGGTGTCAGGACGTATGTGCCTGATGAGCAGCGTGATGCGCAGATTCTCGACTTCATGCAGGCCTTGGAGGCCGCCGGTGGGAGTGCGCCTGAGCGTCGCCCTGCCCTGGTGGCGGCGAACGGCGAGCGGTTGGAAGTGCCGGTGGCGATGTATGAGGTGCTGCGTCAGGTCGCCGACGCCTTGTCGAGTGGCATGGGGGTGACGGTAGCGCCGCTGAATGCGATGCTGACGACGCAGGAAGCCGCGGACTTCCTTGGTATCGCTCGGCCCACTTTGGTGCGGATGCTGGAGCGGGGAGACATTCCGATGCAGAAGCCGAACCGGCACCGGTTCGTGCGGTTGAAGGATCTGGTGGAGTATCAGGCGAAGCGGCGGGAGCAGACCAGGGTCGCGTTGGATCAGATGGTCGCGGACGCCGAACAGGATGATCTCTACGCCAGAACCGATGGGCCGTCGCCGGCGACGAGGTAGTTGGCGTTGTTCCCAGCGTTCCTGGACACCTGCGTGTTGTACAGCTCGACATTGCGGGACACGCTGCTGCGGATCGCGGAAGAGGAGGCGTTCCGGCCGCTCTGGTCGGCCGATGTCCTTGCGGAGCTCAAATCCGTGCTTGAACGTGAGGCCCACGTCGACCCGGCGAAGGCATCGCGGCTCACCGCGCAGCTGCAGCTGGCGTTCCCGACGGCGGAGGTCGTGGACTACAAAGCACTGATCGACGCCATGACCTGTCACCCGAAAGATCGCCACGTTCTAGCAGCAGCGGTCGCCGGCGGAGCCCAGGTCGTCGTAACCTTCAACCTCAAGGACTTCCCCAACACAGCCGTTGAGCCGCACGACCTCGAGGTCGTCCACCCGGACGCCTTCCTTCTTGATCAACTCGATCTCTATCCGGGTCGGGTTGGGCGTGCTTTGGTTAGCCAGCTGACGGCGGCCAAGCGGCCGCCGCTTACCATGGGCCAACTGCTGGGAAGACTCGCCCGAGCCGGCGTTGCGGCCTTCGCCGACGAAGTCCGCCGCCACGAATTTGCTTGATACTCCGATCAACTTGCGGTGTATACGTGGCCTGCCTTGCCGCGGCTAGACCGTCGACGGGCCGAAATCCGACAGCTGCGAAACCTCAAGTGCGCTTTAAGATCGACCGCCGGAAGGGTGCAACTCGCGTCACGGTGATGTCACGTCTCACGTTCTGGACATTTACGGAACTAGAAATATCAATTTGACTAGGGATTTTAGTGGGCCCCGTGGGACTCGAACCCACAACCCGCGGATTAAAAGTCCGCTGCTCTGCCATTGCGCTAGAGGCCCGGGCGATACCGAAGACCGATACCGCACCGACGGTCAGTCTTCCAGATGAGAGAAACCGCAGGCAGCCGCCGACTACCCCGGCGCCCGAACGGACATGGCGAGATCCACCAGAGAAGGTACGACCTCCGCCGGAGCCGGGCGAGCGGCGATCTCGTCGCGCAAACGAGCCGCGACGGTACGCTCCGCAGCGTCGGAACGCAGTAGCGCCTCGACGGCAGCACGGATCGCACCCGGTTCCTGATCTTGGTTCAGGATCGCTCGGCCGGCGCCGACGTCGGAGACGATGCGCGCATTCACGAACTGGTCGGCGCCCTGCGGCAGGATCAGCTGCGGCAGACCGACCACGGCCGCTCCCAGCACCGTGCCAGTGCCGCCGTGGTGCACGATCAGGTCGACCAGCGGCAGGACCTTCGACTGGGCGACGAAACGCTCGAGGTGCACGTTCGCAGGCACCTCGCCCAGGGCCGCGGGGTCGCCCTCCGGACCGACCGCGACCAGCACGTCGACGTCCAGCGACGCGGTCTCCCGTACGGCGCGCCCCAGCACATCGACGGCCCCGAACGCGACCGTGCCTAGCGTGAGATAGACCCGGGGCCGAGTGGCCGGCGCGAGCAACCACTCCGGCACCGGCGCGGAGTCGTCGCTGTACGCCACCGGCCTGATCGGAATCGTCGGCAGGGTCTGCGCCGCCCCGGTCGCGCCGGCAGGCAGCGGAATCCCCGCAGGCGGCTGGGTGGGGCTGAGCGACGGAGGCGGCGGCATGATCAGCTTCGCTGCAAGCATGGTCCTGCCGTCGGGTGGCGTCAGCCCGCGCTCCAGCCAGATGTCGCGCTGGAAGCCGACCGTCGCCCGGTGCAGGGTCGGGACGATGAAGCCGGACAGTCCGATCGCGAAGGCGGCGGCCGGGATGCCGAGCACGTCGGCCGCAACTCCGGCGCCCGTGTCCATGACCTCGAAGACAACGAGCTCCGGCCGGTCAGCCGCCCACTGCTCCAGCAGCGTCCGGGCCACCATCCCGGCCGTCACATCGCCGAACATCGGGATGGGGAAAGAAGGCCCGTACGCGTCCGGATGGCGTCGGCGGGTCTCGCGGGTGGCGTACTCCAGGTCGTGCTCGACCGGATAGCTCGGCACCGTCGGCAGCGGCAGTCGATCAAGGAACGGGGGCCCGGTCGTGACGCTCACCTCGTGTCCCGCGTCGGCGCAGGCCAGCGCCAAGGGCATCATGGGGTAGAGATGGCCGTACGCGCCGATCGAGGCGAACGCGATCCTCACCGTGGCCATGCTGCCAGCCCGCCCGCAGCGCGGCGAGCAGTTATGCACCTAAGGACGGCCTAGATGCAACTTTTTGCCTGCAGTTCGCACATGTCAGAAAGATTTATGCAGCTCCAAATCCCTCCACCCAGCGATCTCCGGCGGCCGAAGGATTTGGACACGTTCACCTGTTCCGGAGACCCGGAATGGCGTATGGACGAGCATTCGGCGATGATTTCCTCGTGGCCCTCGTGTCAGACCTTTACGACAAAGACGTCGGCAGGGCGGTCCGGGGGCTCGGTAGCGGTGCACGTCAGGTGCTCGGGATAGCGGTCGTGGCGGGGTATGGGGTCTTCGCCGACAGGGCGCCGGTAGGGGAGTTCGATGTCGCACTTCCCATTGGCGTCTTGGCAATCGTCGACGACTGAGGTGGTGCCGGTGGAGACAGGCGGAGGCATCCGGGCTGTCAAGCTCACCCGAGTCTTCAACTCCGGCTGGGGCCGCAACAAGCGGGTCCGGCTGGCGCTCGACCGGGTGTCCTTCACCGTCCAGCCCGGCGAGGCCGTCGGCCTGCTCGGCCCGAACGGCGCAGGCAAGACCACCTGCGTCCGCATCCTCACCGGGCTGCTGGCACCGACCTCTGGCACCGCGGTCGTCTGCGGCGTCGACGCCACCCGTGAGCCGGATCGGCTGCACGTCTGCGTCGGGGTCTCGTTCGGCGGTGACAGCGGTCTCTACACCCGGCTCAGCGGCCTGGACAACCTCCGGTACTTCGCCAGCATGTACGGCGCTGCCGGCCGTGAGGCCGACCTGCTGTGCCACCGGCTGCTGGATCGCGTCGGGCTCGCCGAACGGGCCGGGGAGCGGGTCGAGACCTACTCCAGAGGCATGCGGCAGCGGCTGCACATCGCCCGCGCGCTGCTGAACGACCCCCGCGTGCTGCTCCTCGACGAACCGTCCAGCGGCCTGGATCCCGATCACGCCCGGCAGCTGCGCGAGCTGGTCAGCACGCTGTCCGCCGAGGGCCGGGCGATCCTGCTGACCACCCACGACATGCTCGAGGCCGAGCAGGTCTGCCAGCGGGTCGTGATCCTGCGCGAGGGAAGGGTGGTCCGCGGCACCGGCGTACGGGAGCTGCGCGAGGACGCCGCCCGCGCGCTCGGGCACCGGGTCGAGCTGCGTACGGCGTCGCAACCGCCGACGGGCGTGCTCGCTGCCGTGCCGGGCATCCTGCGGTTGATCAGCGAGGACGAGGATCCGGACACCCTCGTGCTCTACACCCGGGAACCGGCCGCCGCGACCGGCTATCTCCTCGATCGGCTCGGGGAACAGGTGCTGAGCGTCTCCGTCGCACCGCCCTCGCTGGAGGACGCCTACCTGGCGGCCCTCGGATGATCATGGTCCAACCGACCGGGGGACCAGACCGCCAGGGCCGGCGAACGATCATGATCACAGCCCCGCGGGCCGGGACATGAGCTCGGTCGGCCAGGTGCTGCGAGTGGTCGGGAACGGCTGTCGGACGCAGTGGAAGATCAACCGGGTCAGCCCGCTGGCGGTCGTCACCAACGCGGTCGGCCCGGTCGCGTACGGGGCGGCCATGACCGCCGGCTACGGCCGGCCCAGCCCAGCGCTGATCGTCGGTGCACTGGCGGCCGGACTGTGGAGCGCGCTGATGATCGAGCCGGCGGTGATCGTGGTCCACGAACGCTCCTGGGGCACGCTGCAGTCGATCGCGGCGACGCCCACCTCGGTCGCGTGGCCGCTCATCGGCCGGCTGATCGGCTCCTACCTGACCGCGCTGTTCTGCGTTCCCGCGATCATCGCGGGGATGTTGTTGATCTTCGCCCGATCGGTGCCCGCGGTGATCGCCGAGCTCGGCCGCACCCCGCCGGTCCTGCTCGTCGCCGTTCTGGCGGTGACCGTGATCGGCCTGTTCGGCATGTCCATGGTGCTGATGGGAGTGTTGATCAGGTTCCGCTACTCGGCCGGAATGGTCAACGGGCTGTTCGGATTGATCATCTTGCTGGGCGGCTTCTTCGTCCCGCTGCAGATCCTGCCCGGTGGGCTCGAGGTCGCCGGTCGCTCGATCCCGGCGGCCTGGGCGCTGGACGCGCTGCGCCAGGTGGCGAGTGGCGCCGCACTGATCGACCTTGCCATTGGCGCGGGTCTGGCCCTGGTCTGGTGCGTGCTCGGCGCGTTCCTGATGGGGCGATCGGGGCGCGCGCTGCAACGCTCACCGCTGGCGTACAGCCATGGCTAGTGGTTGCGCTCGGAGGATCGTCGAGGTCCCGCGTCGTTCAGGTGGATGGCTCACAAGGCCGACGAGGGAGGGATATCGGGTCATATCGCGACTGAGGAGAACGCCGTGAGGCGCCGCCTGAACGGGGCGGGACCCGACGACCGTCCGAGCGTGACAACTCACCGCCTTCGCAGCCTGCTGCTCGGCTCCTGGCTGTCGTACCGGGCGCTGTTCACCTGGTTCAACCCACTGGGCTACATCTCCTCAAGGATCGTGATGCCGGTCGCCCTGACCTTGATCTTCGGCAGCGTCGGGCGCTTCGCCCAGGGTGCGGCCGCGGGCCCGGTGGTCGGCGGCATGATGATCGGGGTCGCCTTCGGCAGCGTCTACGGCATCACGCTCTCGATCGCCAACGAGCGCCAGTTCGGCACCATGGGCGTCTGGCTGGCCACCCCGCAACGGCTCGGCACCAGCATCGTGGTGAAGTCGCTGCCGCACCTGGTCGACGGACAGCTGGGTGCCCTGCTCACCCTCGCCATCGCCTGCGCGGCCTTCGGCATCTCGCTGTCCCCTGGCCGGCTCGCGGCACTGATGGTGTGCTCGGTGGTCGCCGGGCTGGCGACGGCCGGGTTCGGGGTGGCAATCGCCGCCTGCTCGATCCGGTTCCGGGACGTCTTCACCGCACCCAACCTCGCCGAGAGCCTGCTGATCGTCTGCGGTGGTGTCGTCGTGCCGGCCAGCCAACTTCCGGCCGGGCTGTCCCACGTCAGCGCGATCGTGCCGTTGAGCCGGAGCATCACCGCCGGCCGGATGGTGGTTTCGGGCGGGCCGCTGGACGTCGGGTTGCTGGCCGCCGACCTGGGGGTCGGCCTGGTCTGGGCCGTGCTCGGCTATGCGTTCCTCGCATTCCTGGTCCGTGGCAGCCGGCGCGCTGGCGCGTACGATCTGGTCTGACCAATTCCCGGTTCGCGGACGGCACGGGCTAGTCGCGGCAGACTCGTCGTGTGATCGACTCCTCGCCGAAGCTCGCCGGCGCCAGTCCGTACGCGCTGCGCCGGCCGGTGCCCCATGCCCGCTGACACGCGAATGGCGCCCTGGCGGGCGGTGGTCGGCTTCGGCATCGTCAGCCTCACGGCCGACATGGTCTACGAGGGTGCCCGATCGGTCACCGGGCCGCTGCTCGCCGCGCTGGGCGCATCTGCCGCCCTCGTCGGGATCGTCACCGGGGCCGGCGAGGCAATGGCGCTGCTGCTCCGGCTGGTTTTCGGGTCCTGGGCCGACCGCAGCGGCCGCTACTGGAGCCTGACCCTAGCGGGCTACGCGCTGACCGCGATCTGCGTGCCCGCCCTGGCGATCACCCCGTACGTTGGCGGGGCCGGACTGGTCCTCGCCTGCTTCCTGCTCCTTTCCGAGAGGGTCGGCAAGGCGGTACGCAGCCCGTCCAAGACCGCGCTGCTGGCCCATGTCGCCGGACAGGTCGGCCTGGGTCGCGGTTTCGCCGTGCACAAGGCTCTGGACCAGACCGGCGCCGTCGCCGGACCGCTGCTCGTCGCGGCCGTCACCGCGGCCGCGGGTGCGATCTGGCCCGCCATGGCCGTGCTCGTGATACCGGGCGGGCTGGCACTGGTGATCCTGGTCTGGATTCAGCGGCGGACTGATGACCCGGCTGCCGCTCCGAGCCGTACGGCGACGCCGGAAACCCGGTCGAAGCTGCCGACCGCCTTCTGGCTGTTCGCCGGCACCGCGGGCGCCTCGACCGCCGGGCTGGTCACGTTCGGCGTGATCTCGTACCACCTGACGCGCGAGGGTGTGTCGAGCGTCGCCGCCGTGCCGCTGATCTATGCGGCGGCCATGGGCGTCGAGGCCGTAGCCGCGCTGGGCACCGGCTGGCTGTTCGACCGTTTCAACGGCCGGGTCCTGGTGGTGCTGCCGTTTCTGGTCGCGGCCGTACCCGTGCTCGCGTTTGCGAACGCGCCGTCGATCGCGCTGCCCGGAGTGCTGCTCTGGGGCATGGCCACCGGGCTGCAGGACTCGACGGTGAAGGCCCTGGTCGCCGACCTGGTGCCGAGTGGCCGGCGGGCGACCGCGTACGGCATCTTCGCCGCCGTGCAGGGCAGCGCGGCGGTGCTGGGCGGGGCGATGGCCGGCGCGCTCTACCAGCACTCGCTGCCGCTGCTGATCATCCTGGTCGGGACGCTGCAGCTGGGCTCGCTGGTGCTGCTCGTCGCCACCCTTCGATTGCGCTGAGCGTTCGGCTGGAGGGCGTTCGAACGTCGATGAGCGGCGTCGGATGGCACGCCGGCGCGCGGCCGTCGGGACTCGGACCGCGGCGCTCAGACCTCCTCGATCGACGCGCTGTGCACGGTCCGCTTCACCGACTCGATGCCGGCCTGCGCGGCCGACTTGCTCGAGTAGCCCTCGCCACCGGTGGCGATGACATTGCCGTTGTCGGCCTTCAGCCGCCACCGGTATTCGCCGTTGGAACTCTTGTAGAGCTCGAACTTCGCCATGTGCCCTCCGTCTGTGATCATCGCGCCGCCAGCGGCAGCGTAGTCCTTCCCGCTGAATCGCGTTAGCGTTGATCCCCACCAGCCAAGGAGGGTCTTGCGATGTCCGATCCGGCGCGCCCCGTACTGCTCGGGGTGACGCCCGGGCAGCCGGAGGTGGCACTCAAGCGGGCGGCCCGGGTGGCCGCGAAGTTCGGCTCCCAGCTGGTCTGCGCGCACGTCGACGTCGGCCGGTACGTGGTCGAGGAACGCCCCGACGGCACGGTGACGTCACTGCCGCTCGATCCAGACCTGCCCGAGCTCGACTGCACGGACTTCGATCAAGAGCTCGCGGACCACATCGCGACGGTGCTGGCCGACCAGCCGGTTGAGCTCGTCTTCCGCGAGCTGGCCGGCGACACCGCGTACGCGCTCGCCAGGCTGGCCGAGATCATGGACGCCGAGGTGATCATCGTCGGCAGCCGTCGGCACGGCATGCGGTCCGGCATCAAGGAGTTCTTCGCCGGCTCCGTGGCGGCGCAGCTCGCCCACCGGCAACACCGGCCGGTCGTGGTCATCCCGGTCGCGCCCGTTGGCCAGGATCACCCGCTACCGTGGGAGTCCCAGACGTCCTGAGCTGTCGACGTCCAGACATGGAGCGGCCCTACAGAGTGGTGGCTCACCTGTAGGGCCTTGGCGTGGACTGGCTCCTAGGCGCCACTCACGCCCGATCTGGTCTTACCCAATCTCTCGGAACCGCAACAAATCGACGACAGCCACCTTGCCGGGTCGATTTCCGAGCAGCTTGGCACCGCTCCAGGCCTCGTGACAGGCCTCTTGACACGCCCATGCAAATCCATGTTGAGAGTCTCCCTACCCATGTTGCGGCGAATCTGACACCTCTCGGCTTGTTATTCGGAGCCAATCGCTGCCAGAGACTTGATCGTCCGGCCGAACTGTGGTTAGTTCGAACCAGTGGCCGAGAAGCGCGCCACCCCGGCTTTTCGTAAGAAGGGTGTCGCGCTGATGCCGAACTCCCTTTGCACTGTCCTGCCCTTTCCCCACCGCCAGACCAGGCGTGAGCAACTTGCCAAGCGCACTCACGACCTGCTCGCCGAGGCCCGCGAGGCCGATCCGGAGCGGCGGCAGGAGATCTATGACGAGGTCGTCTCGTCTCACCTGTGGCTCGCCGAGTCGCTGTCCCGCAAGCTGTGGCATCCCGGTGAAGACCGGGAGGACCTGCTGCAAGTCGCCTGCACCGGTCTTGTCGAGGCGTGCATCCGCTTCGATCCCGGGCAGTCGTCCTTCGTCGCCTTCGCCATTCCGACGATCACCGGTGTGCTCAAGCGGCACTACCGTGACCACGGCTGGGCGGTACGCCCGCCGCGGCACACCCAGGAGCTCGCCTCGAGCCTGTGGCGGCAATGGCCGGCCCTCGTCCAGACCAACGGGGCGATCCCCAAGGACAAGGACCTTGCCGACCACTGTGGTGAGCCAGTAGCCGCGGTCCGCCAGGCGCGGCTGGCCAGCCAGTGCTACACGCCGTCCTCGATCGACGCAGCGATGTCCCGCGGCGTCGCCTTCGCGGCTCCGACGGCGGAGGACGAGTTGGATCGGATCGAGGCGCGGCTGATGATCCGAACGGCCCTGTCCCGGCTCGACTCCGACGAGCGCAAGCTGATCTGGCTGCGATTCTTCGAGGAGCAGTCCCAGTCCGCGATCGCCGCTGAGCTCGGCATCAGCCAGATGCAGATCTCACGGCTTCTCGCCCGGGTTCTGACCAAGCTGCGAACGATCATCGGTGATCTGGACAAGCTGCCGCTGGCATCCTGACCGCAGTCGCCGGACCCCGACCAGCCGCCCGATGCTGCCTTGTTTCAGGCGGCGGCCGAACGGGTAACGCCGTCACCGGAGGTGTGCTATGCCCGGAAGAGCGAAGCCAGGTCCGAGCGTGAAGGACCCGAAGGCGTACGAGGCACTTCGAGACGACGGCGCGTCGAAACAGAAGGCGGCCAGGATCGCCAATGCCGGCGCGGCCCGGGGGCGCTCGAGGGTCAGCGAGAAGGGTGGCAAGTCCGGTTCCTACGACGACTGGACGGTGCCGGCGCTCCGTCGCCGGGCCAAGGAACTCGGCCTGAGGGGCTACTCCGGCAAGCGCAAGTCCGAGCTTGTCTCCATGCTCCGCGACCACTGAATTTCTCCGTTTGAGGGCGCTCGCGCCGCGGTGACAGAAGAGCGCTCGGTGACATGATGGGCACAGTGCCGAACGTCGGAGGGGTGGCGGAATGGCGGTGTCGACCAGGCGCGTGCTGAGCTACGTCGCTGCCGGGCTCGCGCTGGCTGTCATGCTCGGCCTCGGCATCTTCTACGCGGCCAGCACACTCGTGGCGCCGCTGTGGGCAGCGATCATCCTCTGGGTGATCTGGGTCGTGCTGTTCGTGCTCGGCATCGTCTGGCTGCGGCGGCACCCGCTGCGACTGCTGGCGCTGCCGGTCGCGGCCGCCGCCGTCTGGTATGTCGGCATCACCGCCGGGGAGCAGTTCCTCGGCTGGACCGCCTAGCTGCCGCTCCCTCCGCTGGCCACCACGCCGGCCCTGAGTCCGCCCTCGGCCGGCGGCGCCGGGCGTCGTGATTCCGCTCCAAAACTGGGTACGGCTCTGAAGACCGTCCTCGAGCGGCGGTGCGGACTCTGGTCGCCCCGCCGGTCCGCGGAAAGGAGGGAATCGTGAATCGAGGGATTATCGGACTCATCATCGGCGTGCTCGTCGTCATCATCCTGATTATCGTGATCACGCGGCTCGTCTGAGGTTCAACTCAGCCGCTGGGGCGGCCGGGCACGCACCTGCTCTGGCTGTCCCAGCTCCACGTTCCCTTCCCGCAAAGGCTTCTCAGCCTGTCGTTGCATCTTGATCATCCCTTGCTCGACGTCCGGCCGGTGATGGCCGGCGCTGCTGCCACAGCGGCGTGACGTTATCCTCGATCATGAATCGGGCGAGCCTCCGCACCATAGGCATGAGCAAGATCATCAGGTGATCGAGCAAGATCAGGAAGCCGCTGAGTCCTCACGCAGGGGCGGCTTCACCTCCGGCAGGCCCGGCGGCTCGAGGACCGTACCGGGCCGCCCCGCAACGTAGGACCTCGTGTTGCTGATGTCTGCGTCGTCGAGCCCTTCCCGGGCGATTCCGGCGTAGAGCTCCAGCAGGGTGGCCAGCAGCTCCGCCCGAGTGCCCGTGCGCATCGCTTCTCGTTCCGCGAGCCGCAGCCATGGCAACACGGCGCCCGTCGGTCGGAGCGGGACCTCGGCCGGCCTGACTGCCTCCCTCTCGGGATCGAGAGCGAGGCCGGGCGCCGGCCCGGCCAGCCTGGCGATGGCCGCGTTCTGCCACGCGCTCAGCATCCGGAGCAGATCCAGCCCGCTCCGCTCCGCCAAGACTGCGGCCTCGCCGAGTGCAATGCCGATGGCGGCGGTCACCAGCTGGCTGGTGGCAGTCGCGATCTGCCCAGCGCCGAGTGGACCGACACGGACCGATGACCCGAGCAGGTCCAGCACCGGCTGGACCCGCTCGTAGCTGGCGATCCCCGCGCCGACCAAGATCGACGACGTGCCGTGCGCGATGTCGGCGGCGCTGCCGGTCAACGGCGCGTCGACGATCCGCAACAACCCGGCGGTGGCGTCGGCCAGGTCCCTGCCATGCTGGCGAAGCCCGTCCGGTGGGAGTGCAGTCCCGACGATCAGTGTGGTCGGACTGTGCACCCCCGCGACGAGTCCGCTCGATCCGGCGAGCTGCGCCTCCAGCTCCGCCAGGTCGTCGACCATCACGATGATCACCTCACTGCGAGCTGCCAGGTCCGCGGCGCTGACCGCGCGCAGCGCGCCGGCCTGCTGCAGCTCGGTGAGAGTCTGCGACGGTGTCCCGTACGCGACGATCACGGTGCCGAACGGCCGCGCAAGCAGCAACCGCCGGCCAACGGCCGAACCGGGGGCGTCGAGGCCCAGGATGCCGATCGAGCGTGGGCATGCAGCGGCCCTGCCTCCCCCGATCGGCACGTGGTCACTCTATCCAACGAGACTCGCCACAATCTCTCCGCCGCAAACACCGCCAACGGCGGCGGGTTGGGGCAGAATTCCTCTCGGCTCCTAACGATTGTGGACAAAATTTCGGTTGTGCTTGACGAAGCGCCGGAATGAGATAAAGCTGGCGTCCTGAGTGGGCTTGATGTCGGCCGTGGCCGCGCAACCCAGTCCGCGGGTCGATCGATGACACGCGCTCGGTAACGGCCACCTAGTGACGGGTGACGATTCCGTGGCCACGGGGGCCATGGACTGAGTGACCAGGTCTGACATCTGCCCGCCGCCAGACGACGCGTTTCGAGCCAGGAAAGGCACCTAACGCGATTTTGACATGTCCTCTTTAGGACATGTCATCTTCCTGCTGTGCCGCAGGTGGTGACTTCGGGTTACCCATTGCATAGGTTCTCTGTGAAACGTCAGGTGGCTTCGTTTCGACCGGCAAATTCTACGGTCAACGAGGCAATGGGAAGGGAATCCTCATGCTTTGCCATGCCGTCAGCGGCAACAGTTGCTGCTTGGCGGCGAAAGCCGGCTCATCCGCGGTGTTGTCCGACGGACCGCGGCCGCAGTGGATGATCAACGGCTCTCTCACCCTCGCCTACCCCTCGCTCGTGCCCAGATTGCTGGGCTAGCCGCGCCTCGCGCAAAGGAGACTCCGATGTCACACACTCTCAAGTCGCACACGTTGAAGTCGCACACGCTTCGCTCCCACACCCTGAGGTCGCACACGCTGCGCTCGCACACGCTGAAGTCGCACACCCTCAAGTCTCACACCCTCGGCTAGCGCCCACCAGCGCATCAGGAGCACACCATGTCGCACACGCTCAAGTCCCATACGCTTCGCTCGCACACGCTGAAGTCGCACACGCTTCGCTCCCACACCCTGCGTTCCCACACCCTGCGGTCGCACACGCTCTGACGTTGGTCGATTTCAGGCGCTCCGCCGCGGCCTGGAGCACCCAGATCTGTGGATGACCTGTGGAAACGGGGGTTTCGCTGAGCACGGTCAGCCGTTAGGCTGAGCACATGCCCGGTCAGGCGGGCAGGAAACCAAGAACTTCCGAAAGGAAGCCGGGATACCTGACGTTCCCGGGGTGGGCCGTCGTTGTGAGCGGCGGACCACCAAACAGAACCGTGTGGAACTATCCCCGAGGTTCCGCCCGGATCTCCTCCCCCTGGGCGACGCCCGCGGTTCCCTCCCCGGGACCGCGGGCGTGGCTTTCTCCGAGGGGCTCACGCATCCCTCGCATCCAGCGGTCAAGCCATCGCCGGGGTCGTGGCCGTCGTGGCACGCAGATTCTCTGCCCGGACGAGCGCAGCACCGAGCTGCAGCCGGGTCGTCACGCCCAACTCCTCCATCAGCTCGGAGATCCAGCGCCGCACGGACCGTACGTTCAGGCCGAGCTGGGTGGCGATCGCGTTGTCGGTCGAACCGGCCATCAGCAGCGAGATCAGCATCTGCCGGCGCGGGTCGTTCTCGCTGAAGAAGGAGGTCACGATCGGCACCGCTGTTTCCCAGACCGCCTCGAACAGCCACTGCAGGGCCTCGACCAGCTGCGGATGCTTGACGAGCGACGCCCGCAGCTCATGGCCCGGAGCGTACGAACGCATCGACGGGATCAGGGCCGTGTGGGCATCGACGATGATCAACTTCATCGGCACGGGAGCGGTCCGGGACTTCTCGCCGTGCTCGGCGAACAGGGCCAGCTCCGCCAGCCGGTCCGCGTCGAACCCCGGGTGGTACACCGCTCGATTGGAGACACCGCGATCCATCGCCTGCCACTCCGGCGCGATCTCGCTCAGGCTCTCCGGCGTGGTGTCGGCGCGATCCTCCACGTACGGCGGCTTGTCGAAGCCGCAGATCTCCTTGCGCGCGGAGTTCAGCAGCTCCCGGTGAGCCGCGACGATGGCCTCCCGGCCGACCAAGATCCTGATGTCCTCGTCCTGGTGCGCGCCGGCGGCGAGCAGGTGGCTCTCCAACGACTCGGCGGCAGCGGTGGCCATCTCGATCTCGGACAGCCGCTGAGCCTTCAGGTGGTTGACAACGTCGAGCAGCGGCAAGGTGTGCCAGAGGGCGTTGGACGATGCGGCCGCCAGGCCCAGGTTGCGCAGCTCGTCCAGGTCGGCGCGAACGCGCTCGGGATCGGTGGCCGTCATCCGAGCAAGATCAGGTACCGAGGCGGAGGACACGCTGCCGAGGACGACGTAGAGGGCTTCCGCTTCAGCGCTTATCCCAAGCGGCTGCAGCATGAGCTCCCCTCCGGCACCCAGGTTCTGAGACTGTCCATTATCGATGAAAGATCCCCGGGACCGAACCGGATACGCTGTGGCACGTCCAGCGACCCCGCTCGCGGGTCGATCGTCTCACACCACCCAGAAGGAGGTCCCGCGAATGAGTGAACTCGCTCAGATCGGGGTGACGGGACTCGCGGTGATGGGTCGCAATCTCGCCCGCAACTTCGCCAGACACGGTCACCGGGTCGCCGTCCACAATCGCAGCTACGCCAGGACCGAGTCACTGGTCGCCGAGGCCGGCTCGGAGGGAACGTTTCTGCCCGCGGAGTCGATGGTGGATTTCGTCGCGTCGCTGGAGAAGCCGCGCAGGGTGTTGATCATGGTCAAGGCGGGCGCCGGCACGGACGCGGTGATCGACGAGCTGATCCCGCTGCTGGAGGAGGGCGACATCGTCATCGACGCCGGCAACGCGCACTTCCCGGACACGATCCGGCGGGAGAAGCGGCTGGCCGAACTCGGCCTGCACTTCGTCGGCACCGGCGTCTCCGGCGGCGAGGAGGGCGCGCTGAACGGGCCGTCGATCATGCCCGGCGGTTCCCGGCAGTCGTACGAGTCGTTGGGCCCGCTGCTGGAGAGCATCGCCGCGCAGGTGGACGGGGTGCCCTGCTGCACCTACGTCGGCCCGAACGGCGCGGGCCACTTCGTGAAGATGGTGCACAACGGCATCGAGTACGCCGACATGCAGCTGATCGCCGAGGCGTACGACTTGATCAAGCGAGGCACCGGCGCGTCGGCGGCGGAGATCGGAAAGATCTTCGAAACCTGGAACTCCGGTGATCTCGAGTCGTTCTTGATCGAGATCACCGCCGAGGTGCTGGGTCACACGGATGCCAAGACGGGCAAGGCTTTCGTAGACGTGGTGCTCGACCAGGCAGAGCAGAAGGGCACCGGCCGCTGGACGGTGCAGAACGCTCTTGATCTTGGCGTGCCGATCACCGGCATCGCGGAGGCCACGTTTGCGCGGGCACTGTCCGGTTCGGTGCCGCAGCGCGAGGCCGCGCGCTCGAAGCTGCCCGGCCATGCCGCCGAGTGGAGCGTCCAAGATCGCGACCGGTTCGTCGAGGACGTCCGGCAGGCCCTCTACGCCTCCAAGGTCGTCGCGTACTCCCAGGGCTTCGACCAGATCGCCGCGGCCAGCGCCGAGTACGACTGGAGCATCGACCGCGGTGCCATGGCCCGGATCTGGCGCGGCGGCTGCATCATCCGGGCCCGGTTCCTCAACCGGATCACCGAGGCGTACGAGCGCAACCCAGACCTGCCGCTGCTCATCGCCGACGACTACTTCGCCGATGCGGTGGGCAACAGCCTCGCCGCCTGGCGCCGGGTCGTCGCCGGTGCGGCGCAGAACGGCGTGCCGACGCCGGCCTTCTCCTCCTCTCTCGCCTACTACGACGGGATCCGGGCAGAGCGGCTGCCGGCGGCGCTGATCCAGGGGCAGCGGGACTTCTTCGGCGCGCACACCTACCGCCGGGTGGACGGCGAGGGCAGCTTCCACACCGAGTGGAGCGGCGACCGCAGCGAAACCGCCCTCTGAACCGGCTGCCGAGGAACGCGGCGCCGAGCCCGGGAGGCGATCGCTTCCCCGGACGCCTGGCCCTCCAACGCGGTCGCGCCACAGCCGGGGAGCGGGGTCGTTCCCCCGGCGCGAAACGGCGTCCCGCAGGATGCGAATGCGCTGGTGGGGCGTCCGTTAGGGTAGCGCGATGGTCTTCAGCCGGACAGCACTCAAGAAGGCTCGCAAGATGGCGGCTGCGGCCCGTTCGCGCGCCCAGAACTATGCGGCGGCTCCGCGGTTCGCGGCCCGGGTGCTGCGCCACGGGACGATTCCCGAGCAGGCAGTGGCGCTCCACTTCGCCGCGGCGCCGGAGAACTTTTACCAGTTCGACCTGTGGCGCCGGCCGCTGGAACGACTCGCGGACACGCGGCCGGTGTTCGTGATCGTCGACCGTCCCGACACCGGGCAGCAGGTGCTGGCCACGACCACGCTGCCGGTGGCTTTCGCCAGGTCGAGTGCGGCACTGGAGAGACTGGTCGGCGCGCACGCGATCCGCGTCGTGCTCTACGTCAACCAGGTCGAGGCCAACTTCCGGATGCTCCGGTTCGCCGATCCGGTGCACGTCCAGCTGGGCCACGGCGAGAGCGACAAGGTCCTCAGCGTCTCCAACCAGCACAAGGCCTACGACCTCACCTTCGTCGGCGGCCCCGCCGGCCGGGACCGGCTCGCCCACGCGCTGCGCGGCTATGACGCCGAGGCGAGGACGGTGCAGGTCGGCCGACCGCAGCTGGACCATGAGTATCCCGGCGCCCCTGACTGGCCACGAGACTCGGGGCTGCGCGTTCTGTACGCCCCGACCTGGGAGGGCGACCGGCCCAGCACCGCGTACGGTTCGGTCGCCAGTCACGGTGTGGCGATCGTGCGGGCATTGCTCGCCGACCCGTCGATCCGGGTCATCTACCGGCCGCACCCGCGGACCGGCCACCTCTCGCCGAGCTTCGCGGCGGCGGACCGCAAGATCCGTGGCCTGCTCGCCGCCGGCGGCCGGCATCTTGTCGATCATGGCGGCTACGGCTGGCAGTGGGCGTTCGCCGACGCGTGCGTCACCGACATCTCCTCGGTCGCGTACGACTGGCTCGCGACCGGCAAGCCGTTGGTGATCACCCAGCCCGCCGCCGCTTCGGCCTACCGGCCGCCGTCGGCCCTGCTGGATGCGCTGCCCCCGCTGCCGGCAACCGAGGCTGATCAGGTGCGGGTCGTGCTGCATCGGATGGGGCTGGACAGCGGCCGCGCGGCGCGCGATCCGCGGTTGATCGAGCTTGCTGGATACTACTTCGGCGAGACGGCCGGCAGGGCGAGCAGCCGCCGCTTCGCGGCCGCGATCGACCAGGCGTACGCACTGTCCGCGCCGGGCGGTGTCAACCGCCCGGCCTAGCCTCGCTCGGTCGTGCTAGAGGCCGCGGAGGAAGTCCACGTCGTCGTCGGGTGCCTTCGGCTGGTCCTTCGCGCGTCGGCTGCCCAGTGACTCGGCGTTGGGGCGGCCGAGGAAGAGCCAGCAGATGGAGCCGGCGAGCGGCAGGCAGATGATGGCGGTCGCCCACAGCCAGCGCGGCATCCGGCGCACCGCCAGCGGGGGCGCCTGGGCAACTTCGACGATGCAGTAGATCGCGAGCAGCGCCACCATGATGATCGGCAGGTAACGGCCCATGCACCGAGTATGCGTCCTCCTGCGCACCAGAGCAACGGCCCGCCAGCGCCGGCACGACCCGGAAATCCTGCGCTCGATCCGGGTCGATGGTGGCTGGGGCTCACCGCGCTGTGCGGAGAGCGCAGGCCGACGTCTTGGCGTACGGTTTGGGGCACGGGCCGGTCGCCCGCCCATCGTTCAGCTCCCGTCGCGGGATCGGTTCTGTGCGCCGGTCAGGAGCCAATCACCAGCCCGGCCGTGAGCCCGACGCTGACCAGAAGCTCGGTGAGTCCGGTCGCCTTGAGCACGGCGATCAGCTCGCGGCCCTGCCCGCCGGTGATCACCGTACGGACTGCCGGGATGATCACGAGCAGGCCGGCGAGGCCAAGCAGCGCCCAGGGCGAGGTGAGACTGGCCATGACGATGACCATGATCAGACTGACGGTGATCAAGGCCAGGTAGAGCAGCCGGGCGCCGCGGTCGCCGAGCCGCGTCGCGAGCGTACGCTTGCCGGCAGCGCGATCGCCGACGATGTCACGGAGGTTGTTGGCGACCAGGATCGCGCAGGCGAGGGCTCCGACCGCGACGGCCGCGGACACCAGAGCGGGGGAGACACGGCCGGTCTGCACGTACCCCGTGCCGCAGGTCGCGACCAGGCCGAAGAAGACGAAAACGAACAGCTCGCCCAGCCCGAGATAGCCGTACGGGTGCTTGCCACCGGTGTAGAACCAGGCGGCCAGCACGCTTGCCGCACCGGCCGCCAGCAGCCACCACTGCCCGGTGATGATCACCAGTGCCAGGCCGGCAAGCGCCGCGACGCCGAAGCTGGCGAAGGCGGCGGTCCGGACCGCGCCCGGGCGGGCGAGCCCGGACCCGACCAGTCGCAGCGGGCCTACCCGTTGGGCATCGGTCCCGCGGATCCCGTCGGAGTAGTCGTTGGCGTAGTTGACGCCGACCTGCAGGGCGAGCGCGACGACGAGGGCCAGCAGCGCAGGCGCCGGCGCAAGGCCACCCTCGAACGCCGCGACGCCGGTACCCGCGATGACCGGCGAAACGGCCGCTGGCAAGGTGCGCGGCCGCGCGCCCGCCACCCACTGTGCGGCGGTGGCGCGGGGCCGCGGTACGATCCCCGCCGTCACGGGCGCCCTTGCACAGAGGCCGTCTCGCTGCTGACGAACGGCCGGAAATCGGGGGACTCTTGGTCGAGATCCTGGACGAGCCGCGCTCGATCGATCTTGCCGCCGGCCGTTCGTGGCAGCGGATCGACATGGAGCAGCCGACGAGGCAACGCATGGCCCGGCAGCCGGGTGGCGAGGAAGCCTGTCAGGTCTTTCAGGGAGCCGGCTCCGTCGGTGACGGCCAGGAGCGTGCTGCCGCGTTCGGAGTCGGGCACGGCGATCACCACCAGTTCGGCGGCGCCCAGGGCAGGCCACCCGCTTGCGGCGCGCTCCACCTCGGCAAGATCAACCGTGTGCCCGTTGGCGATCACGGCGTCGTCCAGCCGGCCGAGGACCCGCAGCCGACCGCCTGCCGACCAGCACCCCCGGTCGCTTGTCCGGAAGGTGCCGTTGCGCGAGGACTCCGCCGTCAGGTCGGGGCGCAGCCGGTAGCCGGCGAAGATCGTCGGCGACGTGATCATGATCCGGTCGCTGACGTCGTCGATGTCGATCCGAATGCCGTCCAGCGGGACGCCGTCGTAGACGCAGCCGCCGCAGGTCTCGCTCATGCCGTACGTGCTGACCGCGCGGATGCCGAGTTGCTCGGCCCGGAGACGAGCATCGGCGGGCAGCGCGGCGCCGCCCACCAGCACGGCGTCGAACTCGGCCAACGCCGCGGCGATGGCGGGTCGGGCCAGTGCCCGTACGAGCTGCGTGGGCACCAGGGCGATGTAGCGACGGTCGGCCATGGCGGGCATGGCACCGGGCAGTTCGGCGAGATCAGCCCGTAGCGGATGGACCCGGCTGCCGGCGATGATCGCCCGTGCCAGCACCATCACGCCCGCCACGTAGTGGGTCGGCAGGGCGAGCGCCCAATCGCCGGGGCCGCCGAGGCGGAGGTGGGTCAGCGCGACCGATGCCCGGATCGCGGCCCGGGAGAGCACAACCCCCTTCGGTCTGCCGGTGGAGCCCGAGGTGGAAACGATCAGCGCAGCGTCGAGCTCCGCGACCGGCTCGTCGACCGCCAGCATGGCCAGCGACTGCCGGCGTTCGACCGGATCGACCGACAGAGGGGCGACCGGCGGTCCGCCTGCCAAAGCGTCGGCGAGGGCTGCGGCGACGCCTGCGGAGTCGACGGGCTGGAGCAGCACGCGTTCTCCGGGCCCGGTCACGGCCCCAAGGCTAGTGCTGCGGGAGCGGCACTGAGCTGAGCCGCCAGGCACGACGCGTGGTCAACGCCGCTTGTCACCACGGTGCGCCGGTTGCAACCGGCGGATCGCGACAGCAAGGAACGTGCACGTCAGCTTCCGACGCGTGGGGAGGCCGGTGCCGGGCGCAATAGGGTGGGCGCCGTGACCGAGCGGGCGGCGTACGGGCCAGATGGAGGGCTGGTCTATGCCATCGGGATGCGGCGGCGGTTCCGCGGCATCCGCATCCGAGAAGGCATGATCTGGCGCGGCAGCGCTGGTTGGGCCGAGTGGAGCCCGTTCCTCGACTACGGCCCGGAGGAGTCGGTGGCCTGGCTGCGCGCGGCGATCGAGGCGGCCGAGGAGGGCTGGCCGGCACCGGTGCGGAGTCGAGTCCCGGTCAACTGCACCATTCCGGCTGTCGGGGCCGAGGAAGCTCATCGTCTGACTGTCACCTCCGGCTGCCGCACCGCCAAGGTGAAGGTGGCGGAGACCGGACAGTCGGTTGCCGAGGACTGCGCCCGCCTGGAGGCCGTACGTGATGCGCTCGGCTCGTCGGGGCGGCTGCGGGTGGATGCCAATGGGGCATGGCACGCGGAGACGGCGCTGGCCGCGATCCGGGAGTTCGGGCGCTTCGATCTCGAGTACGTCGAGCAGCCGTGCGCGAGTGTCGAGGATCTGGCAGAGTTGCGGCTCCGGCTGGCTCGCGCCGGTCTGCAGGTGCTCATCGCAGCGGACGAGTCGATCCGGCGGAGCGATGATCCCTACCGGGTGGCCGAGCTCGGCGCGGCGGACGTCGCCGTGCTGAAGGTTCAGCCGCTGGGCGGGGTGCGCGCCTGCCTGGAGATCGCCGACCGGATCGGGTTGCCGGTGGTGGTGTCCAGCGCTCTGGAGACGTCGGTCGGAATCCGCGCCGGGCTGGCGCTTGCGGCCGCGCTGCCGGAACTGCCGTACGCCTGTGGCCTCAACACCGTGGCGCTGCTCGAGCGCGACGTCGCCGACCCACCGCTGCTGGCGATCGGCGGAGAGCTGGCCGTCTCGGACCTGGAGATCGATCCGGGACGGCTGGCGGCCGCCAGCGCGCCGGAACGGGTCACGGCGGCCTGGCGGCAGCGGCTCGGCCAGGTGCGCTCCCTGCTGAGCGAGGCGGTACGTGCCTAGCTCGGCCGAGCTGGCGCGGGCTGTCGTCGCGGCGCTGACCGATCGCGGCGTCCGCGAGGTGGTGCTGGCGCCGGGTTCGCGCAGCGCGCCGCTGGCGTACGCGGCATTCGACGCCGAGCAGGGCGGTCGGCTCCGGCTGCACGTACGGCTCGACGAGCGGACGGCGGGATTCCTGGCGCTCGGGCTGGCGAAGGCAACCGGCGAACCAGTCGCGGTGATCACCACCTCGGGCACGGCGGCCGCACACCTGTATCCGGCGGTGCTCGAGGCCTGGCACTCGCATCTGCCGCTGATCGTGATCACCGCGGACCGGCCTCGGGCCTTGATCAACACCGGGGCCAACCAGACCACCCACCAAGATCAGCTGTATGTGGCGCACGTCCGTGGCTCGGCCCAGCTCGCCGACCCGGCCGACCTGCGCGGCTGCCGGTTCGAGGTCGCCCGGCTCGTCACCGTGGCCCTGGGGCTGCGCAGTCGGCTGCCGGGTCCCGTGCACCTCAACGTCGCGCTGGCGGAGCCGTTGCTGCCAGATCCGAAGGCCGAAGCGGAGCCGGTGGTCGCCGCCGAATCAGGCGAGTTCGGCACGGTCAACGCGTCCCGCTTCGCCGAGCCGCTGAGCTTGGCCGCCGGCCCGGCGACCGTTGTCGTGGCCGGCGACGGGGATTCCGCCAGTGGTGCCGCGGCGGTCGAGCTCGCCCGGCAGGGTGATTTACCGCTGCTGGCTGAGCCTTCGAGCAATGCCCGCACCGGCGCCGACGCAGTCTCGACCTACCGGCTGCTGCTGTCCACCCCTCTTGGGGCCGAGATCGAGCGGGTGATCGTGTACGGCCATCCGACCCTGTCCCGGCCGGTGACCGCGCTGCTCGCGGACCTGCGGCTGGAGTTGATCATCGTCTCGCCCTACGCCGACTGGGTCGACCCCGGCCGGCACGCCCATGCGGTGGTCGATGCCGTCGCGCTGGCGGAGCCAGGTGATCATGCCTGGCTGGATCGCTGGCGAAGCGCCGATGCCCGACTCCGTACGGAGCTGGACCGGCTCCTGGATGATCAAGGCGAGTTCACCGGCCCGGCGCTGGCTCGTACGGTCTGGACCGCCCTGGGCACCGACGACGTCCTGGCGGCGGGATCGTCCAACCCGCTGCGCGATCTTGACCTGGCACCGATCACCGGCCAGCCGCCGCGGGTCTATGCCAATCGCGGGCTGTCAGGCATCGACGGCACCGTCTCCACCGCGATGGGGATCGCGCTGGCCACCGGTCGCGCGGCTCATGCCCTGATCGGCGATCTGACGCTGCTGCACGATGTCACCGGCCTGTTTCTCGGCCCCGACGAGCCCCGGCCGGACCTGCGGATCGTGGTAGCCAACGACAACGGTGGCAGCATCTTCGCGACGCTCGAGCAAGGGGATCCGGCGTACGCTGCCGCCTTCGAACGCCTCTTCGGCACCCCGCAGACCGTTGATCTTGCTGCACTGGCAGCTGCGGCGGGTGCCGGCTACGAGCGGGCGGAGGACCCGCGCCAAGTTGCAAAGCTCCTTGCGAACCCGGCTCGCGGCCTCGAGATCGTCGATGCGCGGATCGACCGGGCCGGCCGCCGCGTACTGGACCTGGCGATCAAGGACCTGGGTCGGGGGTTGGATGTCTGAGCTCGCTGGGAGCTGTCTGCCACGGCGTGCAACACGCCGACAGAAGACTTGGTCGGGCTCGCTGTCGGATGTCAGCGCTTGACCGGCTCAACGCTCGGCGCGATGGAGCGCGACGATGCCGCCGGACAGGTTGCGCCACTCGACGTCCTGCCAGCCTGTCGAGCCGATCACGTCGGCGAGCCGCTGCTGGTCGGGCCAGGCCTGGATGGATTCGGCCAGGTAGTGGTAGGCGGCCGGGTTGGAGGAGACGACCGTCGCGATCTTGGGCAGCGCCGCCATCAGGTAGTCGCTGTAGAGCTTCCGGAACGGCGGCCAGGTCGGTGTCGAGAACTCGCACACCACGAGCCGGCCGCCCGGGCGGGTGACCCGGGCCATCTCGGTCAGCGCCGCTGGGGCGTCCTCGACGTTGCGCAGCCCGAAGGAGATGGTGACCGCGTCGAAGCTGGCGTCGCGAAACGGCAGGTGCAGGGCGTCGCCTGCGAGGAACGACAGGTCCGGCTTGCGTTGCCTGCCAACCGTCAGCATGCCGAGGGACAGGTCTACGGCTACGACGTGGGCGCCGGCCTGGGCGAAACCTTCACTCGACGTGCCTGTGCCCGCTGCGAGATCCAAGATCATCTCGCCGGGAGCCGGCGCCACCGCCTCGACGACGAGCTTCCGCCAGGCGCGGTCCTGACCGAGCGACAAGACGTCGTTGGCCAAGTCGTAGCCCGCCGCTACCCGATCGAACATCGCGGCGACATCGGCCTGCCGCTTGGCCAGCGTCGCCCGGGTCGAGCCGGGCACTCGGGCTGATTCGAGGTCCGTCGACCCCTCCGCAGGTTGCCCGATCGCCACGGCCCAACCCTACGGCGCCCGCAGCGCGTGAACCGAGGCGGCGACTGCCCATCGCCTCGGTCCGGGCTCGAGCTCAGATGTTCGCTGCCGTCACCGGCGGAGTAGGTGTCTGGGCACCGCCCTCGTTCTCGATCGTGATGGCCACAGCCGCCTTGCCCGCGAGCGTCCCGGTAAACCACTGCTTACGGGCCCCGCCGCCTTGGAACGTGGCGTCTCGGATCGGAGCCTCGGCGACCGTCCACAGCTCATAGACCTTGCCGGTTCCCGCGGCGGGCAGGTTGTCGCTGACGAACAGCGCACGGTTCAGGCTCTTCGACACGACGAAGGAGAACCGGGCGCCGCTCGGCAGTCGCAACGGGTAGATCTTGACGTCGGAGGCACTGTAGAGCTGGGTCTCCAGCGCCGCCTCGGCTACCTGCTCCTGACGGTTCTGGACCAGGGTGTACACCCAGCCACCGAGCGCGACGGCAGCGACCATGGCAGCTGCGACGAGTACGGCGAGGACCCGGTTGCGGCGCCTGGCGCGGCGCAGCGCCAGCTCGTCCACCGGCCGTACGGTCGGCAGCTGCGTCCGCACCGTCCGCGTGTCGACGGGAGGCGGCTCGCCCTCGTCCTCCTCTTCCTCCGGCAGCATCTGGTCCGGCTCGATCAGGGCTCGGCGTGGCGTTCCGCCCGGTCGGAGTCGCGGCTGCGCGCCCGGAGCGGGCGGCGCTTCCGGCGCCTCGGTCGGCGGGATCTCCGCCTCGGCCTGCGGGGCCTCCGCCTCGGTCGGCGGGACCTCCGCCTCGGCCTGCGGGGCCTCCGCCTCGGTCGGCGGGACCGGCGCCTCGGTCGGCGGGATCTCCGCCTCGGCCTGCGGGACCGGCGCCTCGGTCGGCGGGACCTCCGACTCGGCCTGCGGGACCGGCGCCTCAGCCTGCGGGACCTCCGGCGGCAACGGCCGGACTTCCTTTATGGCGGCGAGGATCGAGCTGCGCAGTGATGGCGGCGGAGTCGCGACGAGCAGGGAAAGCTCAGCTGCAGCCTCGGAGAATTCCCGGATTTCCCGGCTGCACGTTTCACAAGTGGCCAAATGTGCCTCGAACTCGTCGAGTTCGGGACCATCCAGGGCGTTGACGACATAGCTGCCGACAGCGCTGTGAACTTCGCTCACGATTCCACCCCCAATGCATCTCGCAGGCCGATCAGGCCATCACGAATACGGGTTTTCACGGTGCCGAGTGGCAGCTTGAGCAGTTGTGCCACTTGGCTTTGGGTGTAGCCACCGAAGTAGGCCAGAGTCAGGGCCTCGCGTTGGATCTCGGTGAGCGAAGCCATTCCCTTACGCACGCGTTCGACGTCGAGTTTCTGCTCGACGTCGCCCCAGACGTGGTCGATTTCGCGCTCGCCGGAACTGAACGCGTAGCGCTCCTCGCGCGCCGCCTCGCTGCTCACGGACCGCACTCGATCCACTGCTCGTCTGTGCGCCATGGTCGTCATCCACGCCAGGACGCTGCCCTTGTCAGGCGAGTAGCGAGCGGACTGCCGCCAGATCTCGACGTACACCTCTTGGGTGACCTCTGCGGCGTGCTCGCTCGACCTGAGCACGCGCAACACCAGCCCGTAGATCCGGGCCGATGTGAGGTCGTACAACTCGGCAAAGGCTTCTTCATGCCCCCGAGAGCAAAGCGAAACCAATTCCACCAGGCGCGCCGCCTGGGCTTCACGACCGGCGGAAGTTTCAACGCCGGCACCAGGTCGGGAGCGTTCACCCCCCGGCCCAGGTGGAAGCGTCGAGACATTCACGACGAGCTCCTCGGCTGCATCACCGCCGACGTTCTCACGGGATATGCCGAAAACTCAGGATCTCGGCCGCGACGCGCTGTTGGAAACGTGACTGGTGGCCTCGGTGCCGGAATGTGCGACGTCATTGCACTCGCCGACACGCCGGTCGACCGGGCCGTCGATGCTCGCGAGGTGGGCGGTCTCCTTCCTGTTGAGATTCCTTCCTGCTGTGACTTATTCGATCCCGTACCCTCGACAGATTGGTCAGACCAGTACGGGCCGCCGGTGTCAGGTTCCTGCCGTCCGGGACTCCTCGCCTGTCCGGGCGCGCTTCGCGAAACGAGGCAGAATTCCCTTCATGGCCAAGCGCACCACCGTCTTGAAGGTCTCCGGGCTCCGCCGGGCCTTCGGGCCGAACACGATCTTCGACAAGTTCAACCTCGAAGTTCGTGCTGGCGAGGCGGTGGCGCTCACCGGCCGCAACGGCGCCGGCAAGTCGACCCTGCTGCGCTGCATCGTCGGCGCGGACCGCCCGGACGACGGCAACGTCGAGGTCTGCGGCAACCCGATGCGGGAGACCTCGCCGGAGATCCGCCGCGACGTCGCGACGGTGATCGACGACCTCGACTTCTTCCCGGACCTGAGCGTGGTGGAGCACCTCGACCTGCTCGCCCGCGCGCACGGGATCAGCGAGCCGGACGAGATCGTCGACGAGGTGCTGGAGGAGGTCCAGTTGGTGCCCCAATCCGGCCAGCTGCCCGGCACCTTGTCCTCCGGCCAGCGCCGCCGGCTGGCGCTCGCGACGGCGTTCGTCCGGCCGCGCAAGCTGCTGATCCTGGACGAGCCGGAGCAGCGGCTGGACACCGAGGGCCTGACCTGGCTGGCTGGACGGCTGAAGACCGAGCGCCAGGGCGGGCTGGCCATCGTCCTTGCCAGCCACGAGCCGTCGTTGGTCGACACGGTGGCGACCCGGGTGGTCGAGTTGGGGACCGCGCGAGGGTGAGCGCATTGGACGCAGGGGCAGACGAGCCGGTCTTCGAGTCGGCGGCCCAGTTGCCGGGGGCCGGGCGAGTCCCCCCGGAAGCCGCCACGGCTCCAGCAAGCGCTCGAGAGTTGAAGGGCCTGATCCGCGACTGGCGGCGGGGGCGGGCCACCAAGAAGCTCGGCGAGGCGTTCAGCGACGGCTACGTTGTGGTGATCGGCGCGCTGATGATCGGCGCCATGGTGATCAACGTGATCTTGAAGGCGCAGCGCGTTGTCGCGCAGTGCACCGCCGCCTCCTGCCTGTCCGCGCGGACGATCCTGCCCTGGGCGGCACTGGCCGGTGCGGTTGCCGTCGCCCTGGCCGCGAGCCGGCTCTTCGGTCCGGTGCTGGCGTCCGCGGCCGAGGGCTTCTGGCTGCTGGACACTCCTGTGTCGCGAGCGAAGCTGCTCGGTGCCCGACTCGTTGCGGCCGTCGTCGTGGCGTTCGTCGGCGGCGCGGCCATCGGCGCGTTGATCTCTGCACTCACCGGCTCCGGCCTCGCCGAGGTGCTCATCTGGGCCGCGGCGACCGGCCTCTCTGGGGCCGGCGCGGTCGCCTTCGCGGCGGCTCAGCAGGGCATCGACCGGCACCTGCTGACCCGCGCTGCGACCTACGTCTTCGGTGTGCTGGGAATCGCCGCGCTGATGATCGTCGTGGCGGTGGCCGCGCGCTGGACCAGCCTGGGCCTCGGCCTGGACGTCGGCGGCCAGCTCGGGGTGGTGATGATCGGCTTCTCCGGGCTGGTGCTGATCGCCAGCATCGTGCTTGCCCGGATCCGGCTGGGGCGGATCCGGCGGACGCGGCTGCTGAGCGGCGGCGCGCTGGTCAGCGGCATCTCGGGCGCGTTCTACGCCCTCGACATCGGGCTCGCCCGCGACATCGTCGTCGAGCGGCGGGCCATGGAGATCGGCCACGTCAAGCCGCATCGCGGCAAGGGCCTGGGCGTCGAGGCGATCATGTGGCGGGAGTGGCAGCGGCTCCGCCGGTTCCCGCAGCCGCTGTTCGTGGTCGGCGGCACGATCGTCGTCCCGTACGCGGCGGACGCGCTCGGCATGAGCACCCTGACCACGGTGTTCTCGGCGCTGGCGTTGTTCGCAGCAACGATCCCGCTGCTGGGCGGGCTCCGGGTGTTGACCCGGACGGGCGGCCTGGCCCGCTGCCTGCCCTTCTCACTGGCGCAGATCAAGCTCGCCTCGATCACCGTGCCTGCGGTGGTCGAGGCCGTCTGGACGCTTGCGGTCACCCCCGCCTTCGTCGGCCTGGGTGACAGCACGACCCACCGCGACCTGACCACCGCGCTGCTCATGGCGCTGGCGACGGGAGCGGCCGGGTTGCTCGGCGCCGTTCGCTGGACCCAGGCGAAGGGCGTCGACTTCGGCGCGCCGATGATCTCGACCCAGGCCGGCGCCCTGCCGCCGGGGCTGATGACCAACCTGTTCCGGGGCTTCGACGTCTGCCTGCTGAGCACGTTCCCGATGCTGCTCGGCGGCTCACCGTTCTGGTCGCTGGCGATCGCGGCGATCGCGGCGCTGATCCTGCTCAACTCCTGGGACGCCGAATCCGTACGGGCCCGGCAGGCGGAGCAGCAGAAGCTGCTGGAGGCCTCGCGCAAGCAGCGCGACGCCGCCAAGACCGCGGCGCAGCAGCGCAAGCGCTGATGCCGTGTGGGAAACGAACGTGCACGTCGCTTCTTGTCACGATGCGCCGGTAGCAAAAGGCGCAGAGTGACAAATGGCGGCGCACAGCACCGGACCACTCCCGGCCCGCCGAGCGTGTCGAAGAGCACATTGGTGCCGACTCCAGCCGCGGATACGCTGAGCCGCGTGACCGCCTCGGTACTGCCGCGCGAGCAGCTGTACGCGCGGACGACCGAGATCTCCAATCCTGGCGCGCTGCTCGCGCTGGCGCCGCGCACGGACACGTACGCCTGGATCCGGCAGGACGAGGGCATGATCGGCTGGGGCGAGGTGGTCCGCTACAAGCCGACCTCGGTCCTGGACGCTGCCGAGTGGTGGGCCGAGCTTGCGGCGAACGTCGTCGGCGAGCCGGATCCCGATCTTCCGGCCGGTGCCGGGCTGATGGCCTTCGGCAGCTTCGCGTTCGACCCGACCAACACGGCGGCGCAGTCGACACTGATCGTGCCGCAGGTGGTGATCGGTCGCCGGCAAGGCCGGGCCTGGCGGACTGTCATTGGCACCCACCCCGAGGCCGACGTGGTCCTGCCGACCGCCGAGCCCCAAGTGCCGCCACGCGGCGTCGCCTTCGCCGACGGCGCGCTCAGCGGGCCGGAGTGGGAGAGTGCCGTCGCCGTCGCGCTGGACCGGATCAGTCAGGGCACGATCGACAAGGTGGTGCTGGCTCGCGACCTGCTCGCCTTCGCCGCCGACGACCTGGATCCGCGTTGGCTCGCGACTCAGCTGGCGGCCAGGTACGCCCGCTGCTGGACCTATGCCGTCGACGGCCTGGTGGGCGCGACCCCGGAGATGCTGGTCCGCCGGGAGGCGGGGCTGGTGACCTCCCGGGTGCTGGCCGGCACGATCCGGCGCACGGGCAACGAGATCGGCGACCTCGCGCTCGCCGCGGCACTCGGCAAGTCCAGCAAGGACCTCGAGGAGCACGAGCACGCCGTGCGCTCGGTGGCGCGGGCGCTCCTGCCGTACTGCTCGGGGATGCACGTCCCAGACGCGCCATACGTCCTCGATCTGCCGAACGTGCTGCATCTCGCCACCGACGTGACCGCCGTCGCGGATAGGGGAGCCAGCTCGCTGGCGCTGGCCGCGGCCCTGCACCCGAGCGCGGCCGTCTGCGGGACGCCAACCGATGCCGCACGCGCCACGATCGCCGAGCTGGAGCACCTCGACCGCGAGCGTTATGCGGGCCCGGTCGGCTGGATCGACGCCTCTGGCGACGGGGAGTGGGGCATCGCGCTGCGCTGCGGCCAGATCTCCGAGACCGACCCGCGGCAGATACGGCTCTACGCGGGCTGTGGCATCGTCGCGGGCTCCGACCCGCGGGCCGAGCTGGCGGAGTCCAACGCCAAGCTCGTACCGATGCGGGACGCGCTGACCGCCGACTCCGAGTGAGCGTCGCGGCGGTCGTGCTCGCCGGCGGTGCCGCCACCCGCTACGGCTCGGACAAGCTCGCCGCGGACCTGAACGGCACCAGCCTGCTGGAGCACGCGATCACCGGCCTGCCGGCGGACGCGGATCTGATCGTCGTGGGGCCGGCACGAAAGCTCTCCCGGCCGGCCCGATTCGTCCGGGAGGAGCCGGCGGGTTGCGGGCCGGCCGCGGCCATGATCGCCGGGCTGCGGACGGCCGCTATCAGCAGTCCGGAGGCGATCGTCGTGCTGCCCGGTGACGCCCCGGCGGCGGGCCAGGGGGCCGTGATCCTGCTCGCCGCCCTGGCGAAGATCGAGACGAGCGCTGCGGCCGTCGTCGCCACCGACCACGCCGGGCGGCTTCAACCACTGCAGCTCGCCCTGCGGCCGGCTGCGGCCGAGGCCATGATCATCGCGGCCGGCGACTCGGCTGGTGCCGGCCAGTCGGCCCGCGTCCTGCTCGAGCGGCTGGCCGTGCCGGCCTTGCGTATCCCGCTGCCGGCGCGAGAGCAGTTCGACATCGACACGCCGGCCCATCTGGCTGCTTGGCTCGAAGAGAACCGAACTCCCCGGCAATTGCGTGCAGGCGATGCGTAATTGCGGCCGGTTTCCCTTGCCAGGCAGCGATCCGGGACCGGATCACGCGCCGCCCAGCTGAGAAGGAGCGAACGAAGCGCGCCCGCGAGCATAGCGAGCATCGCTTGGGGCGGGGTTCGTGAGCGACGACGCAGCAGGCGGGTCCAGGAGCGCGATCCCGCGGCGCGGAGCGCCGCATCGGGTCACGTTCGGAGGCCGTTCCAGGAGTCGTAGACTCAGGCAGAGGACTTAGTGAAGGAATTCACTAAGTCGCCCACTACGCCGACGACGCACCGGCGGTGAGCCCCGATTAGACGGAGCAGGAGACGCGATGTCAGGCACGACCCAGGCCGACGTGGTCGTCGTCGGCGCGGGTCCTGGCGGCTCCGCCACGGCCACCCACCTGGCCCGTCGCGGCCTGGACGTGGCGTTGCTGGAGAAGGCGCAGTTCCCGCGGGAGAAGGTGTGCGGGGACGGGCTGACGCCACGCGGCACGCGGCAACTCATCCGACTCGGCATCGACATCTCCGAAGAGGCCGGCTGGCTGCACAACAAGGGTCTGCGGATCTACGGCAGCGACCGGCCGTTCGAGCTGGAGTGGCCGGACCTGGCCGACTTCCCCCCGTACGGGGTGGTCCGGCAGCGGGCCGACTTCGACGACCTGCTCGCTCGCAATGCGGTGGCCGCCGGCGCCAAGCTCTACGAACACGCCGCCGTCACCGGTCCGATTCTCGACGGACACACGGACCGGATCGTCGGCGTGACGACCAAGGACGGCCGCCGGTTCGTCGCGCCGGTCGTGGTCGCGGCGGACGGGACGTCGAGCCGGCTCAGCCTGGCGATGGGCCTGGCCAGGCGGGAGGACCGCCCGATGGGCGTCGCCGTCCGGACCTACTACCGCAGCCCGCGACACATCGACGACCACCTCGAGTCCTGGCTCGAACTGTGGGACGGCAAGCCCGGCAAGAGCAACCTGCTGCCCGGTTACGGCTGGATCTTCGGCATGGGCGACGGCACCTGCAACGTCGGCCTCGGCATCCTGAACACCTCGGCCGCCTTCGCCAGCTGTGACTACAAGGACCTGCTGCAGCGCTGGCTGGACAACACACCGGCCGAGTGGGGCTTCCGCGCCGAGAACATGACCACGCCCATCCGCGGCGCGGCGCTGCCGATGGCCTTCAACCGCACGCCGCACTATCGCCGAGGGCTGCTGCTGGTTGGCGACGCGGGCGGCATGGTCAACCCGTTCAACGGCGAGGGCATCGCGTACGCGATCGAGTCCGCTGAACTGGCCGCGACGGCGATCGCCGAGGCGCACTACCGCGGCGCTGGCACGCCGAGCGCCGAACGTGCGCTGGCGTCCTATCCCGTACGGCTGAAGGCGGAGCTCGGCGGCTACTACGCGCTGGGCCGGGCGTTCGTCAAGCTCATCGGCAAGCCGCAGGTGATGCGCGCCTGCACCACGTACGGGCTGCCGCACCGCACCCTGATGAGGTTCGTCCTGAAGCTGATGGCCAACCTGACCGACAGCCGGGACGGGGACGCCATGGACAAGGTGATCAACTCGCTCTCCCGGATCGCGCCGGCGGCATGACCGGGCCGAGCAGCATCGAAGGAGGTGGCCGATGAGCGGCTACGTCGGCATCGTGATCTTGCTGGCGATCGCCGCGGGCTTCGTCGCGCTGACGATCGTCACCAGCATCCTGGTCGGGCCCGGGCGCTACAACCGGGCCAAGTACGACTCGTACGAGTGCGGCATCGAGCCGACCCCGCAGCCGGTCGGCGGCGGCCGATTTCCGGTGAAGTACTACATCACCGCGATGCTCTTCATCGTCTTCGACATCGAGATCGTCTTCCTCTACCCGTGGGCGGTGGCCTTCAACGAGATGGGCACCTTCGCCCTGGTCGAGATGGTGCTGTTCATCGTGACCGTGTTCGTCGCCTATGTGTATGTGCTCCGGCGCGGCGGATTGGACTGGGACTGAGGGGCGGGATCTGAGCACATGGGTGTAGAAGAGCAGCTGCCGAGCGGGGTGCTGCTGACCACGATCGAAAGCATTTTCGGCTACATGCGCAGCGCCGCCTTCTGGCCGGCGACCTTCGGGCTGGCCTGCTGCGCGATCGAGATGATGACCTACGGCGCGCCGCGCTACGACTCGGGCCGCTGGGGCCAGGAGGTCTTCCGGGCCTCGCCTCGGCAGGCCGACCTGATGATCGTCGCGGGCCGGGTCAGCCAGAAGATGGCCCCGGTGCTGCGGCAGATCTACGACCAGATGCCCAACCCCAAGTGGGTGCTCGCCATGGGCGTCTGCGCCAGCACCGGTGGCATGTTCAACAACTACGCCATCGTGCAGGGTGTCGACCACGTCGTGCCGGTCGACATGTACCTGCCCGGCTGTCCGCCACGGCCGGAGATGCTGGTGGACGCCATGTTCAAGCTGCGCGAGAAGGTGCGTCACCTGCCGATCGGGGTCGAGGCGATGGAGGCCGCCCAGGCGGCCGAGGAGCGCCAGCTGAACGCGCCGGCGACGCAGGAGATGAAGGGACTGCTGCGGTGAGCGACCAGGTCCCCGAAGAACCCGGCTCTGAGGTCGTCGCTCCGCAGCCCTCTGCCGAGGTGCTCGCGACGCGCAAGGGCATGTTCGGGGTCAAGGGCCCTGGGGACACCTCCGGCTTCGGCCGGCTGAGGAGCACGATCGAGTTCCCGGCCGCCGCCCAGCCACCCTTCGGCGGCTGGTGGGATCAGGTCTACGGCCGGATCGGCGAGCTCATCCCGAACTACAGCGACGTGATCACCAAGGTGGTCATCCACCGCGGCGAGATCACCTTCCACGTCGCCCGCGAGCACCTGCAGTCGCTGGTCCGGCATCTCCGCGACGATGCCCACCTGCGGTTCGAGTTCTGCAGCAGCGTCTCCGGCGTGCACTACCCGACCGACACCGGCCAGGAGCTGCATGCCGTCTACCACCTGCAGTCGATGACGCACAACCGGCGGATCCGGCTCGAGGTGTCCGCCCCGGACGGCGACCCGCACATCCCCTCGGTGGTCGCCACCTACCCGACCGCCGACTGGCACGAGCGCGAGACGTACGACATGTTCGGCATCGTCTTCGACGGTCATCCGGCGCTCACCAGGATCTTGATGCCGGACGACTGGCCGGGCCATCCGCAGCGCAAGGATTACCCGCTCGGCGGGATCCCGGTCGAGTACAAGGGCGCCACCATCGCGCCACCGGAGCAGCGGAGGAGCTACTCATGACGACGACGGTCGGGGGCGGCAACCCTGCCGGCGGGGCTGATTCCGGCGGGAGCGCCCGGCCGGGCGCCGGCCAGGACCCGTACGGCGCCGGCTCGGGCGCGGCCGAGGGCCACGTCTACACCGTGACCGGGCAGGACTGGGACACGCTGGTCTCCGAGCACGCGGAGCGCGGCGACGAGCGGATCGTGGTCAACATGGGCCCGCAGCACCCGTCGACCCACGGCGTGCTCCGGCTGATCTTGGAGATGGAGGGCGAGTCGATCACCGAGGCCCGCTGCGGCATCGGCTACCTGCACACCGGGATCGAGAAGAACATGGAGTACCGCACCTGGACCCAGGGCGTCACCTTCTGCACCCGGATGGACTACCTCGCGCCGTTGTTCAACGAGACGACCTACTGCCTCGGGGTCGAGCGGCTGCTCGACATCGAAGATCAGATCCCGGAGAAGGCGAACGTGATCCGGGTGATGATGATGGAGCTCAACCGGATCTCCTCGCACCTGGTCTGCATCGCCACAGGCGGCATGGAGATCGGCGCGCTGACGGTGATGACGATCGGCTTCCGCGAGCGGGAGAAGGTGCTGGACGCCTTCGAGCTGATCACGGGGCTGCGGATGAACCACGCCTACATCCGGCCGGGCGGTGTCGCCCAGGACCTGCCGGACACCGCGCTGGACCACGTCAAGGATCTGGTCGCCTGGATGCGCAAGCACCTGCCCGAGTACGCGGCGTTCTGCAACGAGAACCCGATCTTCAAGGGCCGGCTGTGCGACGTCGGCTATCTCGACCTGGCCGGCTGCATGGCGCTGGGCATCAGCGGCCCGCCGTTGCGCGCCACTGGCTATGACTGGGACCTGCGCAAGAAGCAGCCGTACTGCGGCTACGAGGGCTACGACTTCGAGGTGCAGACCTGGGACACCCCGGACGCGTACGGGCGGTTCCGGATCCGGCTGAACGAGATGGCCGAGAGCCTCAAGATCGTCGAGCAGTGCGTGGCCCGGCTGGAGAAGATGAGCGGCCAGCCGATCATGGTCGCCGACGCCAAGATCGCCTGGCCGGCGAGCCTGTCCATCGGCTCGGACGGGATGGGCAACTCCAACGAGCACATCAAGCACATCATGGGCACCTCGATGGAGGCGCTGATCCACCACTTCAAGCTGGTCACCGAGGGCTTCCGGGTGCCACCCGGGCAGGCGTACGTGCCGGTGGAGAGCCCGCGTGGCGAGCTCGGCGCGCACGTGGTCTCCGACGGCGGCACCAGGCCGTTCCGGGCGCACTTCCGCGACCCCAGCTTCACCAACCTGCAGGCGATGCCGGCGATGTGCGAGTGTTCGATGGTCTCCGACGTCGTGGTCGCCGTCGCGAGCCTCGACCCGGTGATGGGAGGAGTCGATCGATGAGCATCGTCGAGCCGCCGCCACCCGAGGTCCGCACCGGGCATCCGATCGGTGACGTGGCGAGCGAGGAGCTGGTCGGGCACGGTGGCGCGTTCTTCAGCCGGGGGAGCGACTCCCTGGAACACCCACAGCACATGATCACCCACTTCGACCAGCCGAGCATCGACTTCGCCGCGACCGGGACCATGATCACCGAGGCGACCCGGGAGGAGCTCCGGCAGATCGCGGCCCGCTATCCGCAGGCCAGGTCGGCGCTGCTGCCGATGCTGCACTTGGTGCAGAGCGTCGAGGGCAGGGTGACGCCCGCCGGCATCGAGGCCTGCGCGGAGCTGCTCGACCTCTCCACCGCGGACGTCAGCGGGGTGGCGACGTTCTACACGATGTACAAGCGGCACCCGGTGGGGGACTACCACGTCGGCGTCTGCACCACAGCGCTGTGCGCGATCATGGGCGGCGACGAGGTGTACGCCGCGCTGCAGGATCATCTGGAGATCGGCAACGACGAGACGACCGCCGACGGCAAGATCACGTTGGAGCACGTCGAGTGCAACGCGGCCTGCGACTTCGCGCCGGTGATGATGGTCAACTGGGAGTTCTTCGACAACACCACGCCCGACACGGCGATCCAGGTCGTGAACGCCTTGCGCGCGGGCGAGGAGGTGACCGCAACCCGCGGCGCCCTGGTCTGCACCTGGAAGGAGGCCGAGCGGGTGCTCGCGGGCTTCCCGGATGACCGTGCGGACGAGGGCCCGACGGCCGCCGAACCGTCACTGCTCGGTCTCGAGATCGCCCGGCAGAACGGCTGGTCGGCGCCTGCCGTGCCCGAGCACCGTCGGCAGGCGGCCAAGCCGGAGGCTGGGCCGGAGCGCCAGCAGGATGCCGCCAAGGAGGCGCCGGAGCTCAAGAGCAAAGCCCCCAAGCCGGTGGAAGCGCCGCAGGACGGCGGAGATGCGACCAAGCCGGAGCAGGCGCCTGAGCCCCAGCGGGATGCCGACAAGCCGGAGCAGGCGCCTGAGCCCCAGCGGGATGCCGACAAGCCGGGGGCTGCGCCCCAGCGCCGGCGACGTACCCCCAAGCAGGAGGGGCCGAAGTGACCGATCATTCCGAGGTCAGCACGCTCACCCCGGTGCTCACCGCCAACTGGGCGGACGACCAGGCCTGGAAGCTGGAGAACTACGAGCGGCGCGGCGGCTATGCCGCGCTGCGCAAGGCGCTCCGCATGCCGCCGGCGGACCTCGTCACGGTCGTCAAGGACTCCGGCCTGCGCGGCCGCGGCGGCGCCGGTTTCCCGACCGGCATGAAGTGGGGCTTCATCCCGCAGGACAACCCGAGGCCGAAGTATCTGGTGGTCAACGCGGACGAGTCCGAGCCCGGCACCTGCAAGGACGTGCCGCTGATGCTCGCCTCGCCGCACACCCTGGTCGAGGGCGTGATCATCTCCGCGTACGCGATCCGCTCCAACACCGCCTTCATCTACGTCCGGGGCGAGGTGCTGCACGTGGTTCGGCGGCTGCACCAGGCCGTCCGGGAGGCGTACGCCGCCGGCTATGTCGGCGCGAACATCCTGGACAGCGGCTACGACCTCCAGATCGTGGTGCACGCCGGCGCCGGCGCGTACATCTGCGGCGAGGAGACCGCACTGCTCGACTCGCTGGAGGGCAAGCGCGGCCAGCCGAGGCTGCGGCCACCGTTCCCCGCCGTGGCGGGCCTGTACGCGAGCCCGACCGTGATCAACAACGTCGAGTCGATCGCCTCCGTGCCGAGCATCGTCAACAACGGCGCCGAGTGGTTCACCCTGATGGGCACCGAGAAGTCCAAGGGCATGACGATCTACTCATTGTCCGGCCACGTCGCCAAGCCGGGCCAGTTCGAGGCGCCGCTCGGCATCACGCTGCGGAGGCTGCTCGAGCTCGCCGGCGGCATCCGGGAAGGACATGAGCTCAAGTTCTGGACTCCCGGCGGGTCGTCGACCCCGATGCTGACCGCGCAGCACCTGGACGTGCCGCTTGACTACGAGGGCGTCGCCGGCGTGAAGTCGATGCTCGGCACCAAGGCGTTGCAGTGCTTCGACGAGACCACCTCCGTGGTCCGTACGGTGCTGCGCTGGACCGAGTTCTACAAGCACGAGTCGTGCGGCAAGTGCACCCCCTGCCGGGAGGGCACCTGGTGGCTGGTGCAGATCCTCAAGCGGATGGAGGCCGGCCGGGGAGAGCCGGGTGACATCGAGAAGCTGCTCGATCTCTGCGACAACATCCTGGGCCGCTCGTTCTGCGCCCTGGGCGACGGCGCGACGTCTCCGATCACCTCGGCGATCAGCTACTTCCGGGAGGAGTTCGAGGCTGCGATGCACACCCCCGCCTGGGAACTGTTCCCGTACGAGCGCAGCACGATCTTCGTCCGCGAACCGGTCGGAGCAGGCGCATGACCCTCTTGTGTATCCGCTCGCGCGTCGCGCTCAAAGCTCCTGCCGTCCTCACTCACTTAGCTGGGGATATTGGCACCTTGCACACGTTGCAGACGGTGCTAAGTGATGGATTCCCATGTCTACATGGGAATCCTGCGACTCGCACGCGCGGGAGCCGGGAGGTTACAGCGTGACCGTCACGAGCAACGCGCCCGCCGGGGCCGAGAAGCGCGAGGACCTGATCACGCTCACCATCGACGACATCGAGTTGTCGGTGCCCAAGGGCACCCTGGTGATCCGGGCCGCCGAGCTGATCGGGATCGAGATCCCGCGGTTCTGTGATCATCCGCTGCTCGATCCCGTCGGCGCCTGCCGGCAATGCCTGGTCGAGGTGCCGGACGCCGGAAACGGCCGGCCGATCCCCAAGCCGCAGGCCTCCTGCACGCTGGAGGTGGCGGCCGGGATGAAGATCAAGACCCAGCTCACCTCGCCGGTCGCGGACAAGGCCCAGCACGGGAACATGGAGTTCCTGCTGATCAACCACCCGCTCGACTGCCCGATCTGCGACAAGGGCGGCGAGTGCCCGCTGCAGAACCAGGCCATGTCCAGCGGCTATCCGGAGAGCCGGTTCAGCGATCTCAAGCGCACCTATCCCAAGCCCGTCGCCGTCTCGCCGAACGTGCTGCTCGACCGGGAGCGCTGCGTGCTCTGCGCCCGCTGCACCCGCTTCTCCGAGCAGGTCGCCGGCGACCCGTTTCTCGCCTTGATCGAGCGCGGTGCCCTGCAGCAGGTCGGGATCTATGAGAAGGAGCCCTTCGAGTCCTACTTCTCGGGCAACACCATCCAGATCTGCCCTGTGGGTGCGCTGACCAGCGCGGCCTACCGGTTCCGGGCCCGGCCGTTCGACCTGATCTCGGCCCCGTCGATCGCCGAGCACGACGCCTGCGGGTCGGCCATCCGGGTCGATCATCGCCGTGGCGTGGTCCTGCGCCGGCTGGCCGGCGACGACCCCGAGGTCAACGAGGAGTGGATCACCGACAAGGACCGTTACGCGTTCGCGTACGCCCGCGAAGCCGACCGGCTCACCACCCCGCTGGTCCGGGATCGGTCCGCCCGGGGCCGGCCGGGCGTCCTCCGGCCGGCCTCCTGGCCCGAGGCGATCGACCGGTGCGTTGCGGGCCTGCGCAAGGCCGGGGTGGGCGTCGAGCCGGCACCGGTGGTGCAGACGCGGCGGCGCCGGCCGGTGCAGCCGGTGCCACGCGGGGTCGGCGTGCTGACCGGCGGCCGGCTGACCGTCGAGGATGCGTACGCCTACTCCAAGTTCGCCCGCGCGGTGCTCGGCACCAACGACATCGACTTCCGAGCCCGGCCGCACAGCGCCGAGGAGGCGGAGTTCCTCGCGGCCGCGGTCGCCGGCACCGGCAGCGGCGTGACGTACGCGGACCTGGAGACGGCCGGCGCTGTGCTGCTGGTCTGCTTCGAGCCCGAGGAGGAGGCCGGCGCGATCTTCCTCCGGCTGCGCAAGGCCTTCTGCAAGAAGGGGCTGGCGGCCTGGACGCTGGCGCCGTACCTGACCGCGGGCGCTCGCAAGATCGGCGCGACGTTGATCAGCACCGTGCCCGGCGGCGAGGCCGCGATCTTGGACCGGCTGGGCCGAGCTGATCACGACGGCGACCCGCAGCTGGCTGCCGGCTCGGTGATTCTGGTCGGCGAGCGGGCGGCCGAGTCGTCCGGCACGTTGAGCGCCTGCCTGCGGCTGGCCGAGCGCACGGGTGCTCGGCTGGCCTGGATCCCGCGCCGCGCCGGCGACCGCGGGGCCGTCGAGGCCGGCTGCCTGCCCAATCTGCTGCCCGGCGGCCGGCCGGTGTCCGACGCCGCTGCCCGGGTCGACACCCAGACCACCTGGGGGATCGGCTCGCTGCCCGCGCAGGAGGGCCGGGACGCGGACGAGATGCTGGTGGCCGCTGCGGACGGCGGCCTGGCGGCGCTTCTCGTCGCGGGCGTCGAGCCGGGAGACTTCGTCGACCCGGAGCTCGTGCTGGAAGGCCTGGAGGACGCGGACTTCGTGATCAGCCTCGAGACCAGGGCGTCGGCAGTCACCGAGCGCGCGGACGTAGTGCTGCCGGTGTCGGTGATGGCTGAGCGGTCGGGCAGCTTCGTCGACTGGGAGGGCCGGGACCGGCCGTTCGGCGTCGTGCTCGACGTGCCGAACGCGATGAGCGACGTGCGGGTCCTGTCGCTTCTCGCCGACGCCCTGGGCAACAGTCTCGGCATCCGTACGTCTGCGGAGGCGAGGGCCGAGCTCGCCGAGCTGGGCCGCTGGGAGGGCGTCCGGGCCGCGGCCCCGGAGATCGAGCCGAGCACGGTCGCCGCGCCCGGCGAGGGCACAGCCGTGCTGGCGACCTGGCGGCTGGCGATCGACGACAGCCGGGCGGTCGACGGCGAGCCCTACCTGCTGGCGACCGCAAGGCCACCGGTGGCTCGGCTTCACCCGGCGACCGCGGCCGCCGCTCACGTGACCGATCGGGTGGTCGTCTCCAACGACCGCGGCTCGCTGACGTTCGACGTCGTGCTCGACGAAGCGATGGCAGCGGGCGTGGTCTGGGTCCCGCGCCGCACGCCCGGCCGGGCCGTATCCGTGCACCTGGCCGCCACGGCCGGTGACCTGGTGACCATCGGACCGCCGCAGGCACTCGTGCCGGTCGTGGACGCGGGATTGCCCGTGACCGAGGCCGACGAGCCGACCGAGAGCGAGGTGAGCGCATGACGGCCCTGCAGGTGGCGCTGGACCTCACGCCGTTCTTTGACGACCGCTGGTGGGTCGTGCTGCTCAAGGCGCTGTTCGCGTTCGTCCTGTTGCTCGTGCTCACCCTCTTCACCATCTGGTACGAGCGGCGGGTGGTCGCCTTCATGCAGCAGCGCCAGGGGCCGAACATGAACGGCCCGTTCGGCCTGCTGCAGTCGCTTGCCGACGGTATGAAGTTGATGTTCAAGGAGGACTTCACGCCGACGGCCGCGGACAAGCTGGTCTTCATGCTCGCCCCGTTCGTGGTGTCCATCCCGGCGATCACCGCGTTCGCCGTGATCCCGATCGCGGGCGAGGTGCGGGTGCCGTTCAGCGAGATCCGGACCCCGTTGCAGGTGACCGACCTGCCGGTCTCGGTGCTCTTCATCGTGGCCATCGCATCGATCGGCGTCTACGGCATCGTGCTGGCGGGATGGTCCTCCGGGTCGACGTACGCGCTGCTCGGCGCGCTCCGCTCCAGCGCCCAGGTGATCAGCTACGAGGTCGCGATGGGCCTGGCCCTGGTCGCCGTCTTCCTCTACGCGGGTTCGCTGTCCACCTCCGAGATCGTGGCCAAACAGGCGGTGCCGAACGTGATCACCGTCGGCGGGGTGCACGTCCCACTGCCCAGCTGGTACTGCATCGTGCTGCTGCCGTCGTTCGCGATCTACTTGATCTCGATGGTGGGGGAGACCAACCGGGCGCCGTTCGACCTGCCCGAGGCCGAGGGCGAGCTGGTCGGCGGCTTCCACACCGAGTACTCCTCGATGCGGTTCGCCATGTTCTTCATGGCCGAGTACATGAACATGATCACCGTGTCCGCGCTGGCCAGCACACTGTTCCTCGGCGGCTGGCACGCGCCGCTGCCGTTCAACCTGCTGCCCGGCGCGGACAAGGGCTACTGGGGCGTGATCTGGTTCGTGGTCAAGGTCTTGATCATGCTCTTCCTGTTCATCTGGCTGCGCGGCACGCTGCCCCGGATGCGTTACGACCAGTTCATGCGGTTCGGCTGGCGCTGGCTGATCCCGATCTCGCTGATCTGGATCGTGCTCGTCGCCACCTTCAACCTCGGCCGGCAGCAGGGCTGGTTCAGCACCGGCGGCTTCTGGGCGGCCGCTGCGGTGATCTTCGTGGTGCTGATGGGCCTGTCCTTCTTCGGCGGTAGGGAGCCGGAACCGGCGGCCACGCCGGAACCGGCTGCCTTCGACGCGTTCGCGGGCGGCTATCCGGTGCCGCCCATGCCCGGCCAGGAGCTGCCCGAGCTCGCCGGGGTGCTGACCGGCGCGGCCGAGGAGGCTGCGGAGCCGACGGCCGATCCACCGCCGGCACCGCCCGACCCCGATGTCGCCCAGACCTCTGCAGGAGCTGACGGCTGATGGGCGCCTTCGACCCGATCGCCGGTTTCGGCGTCACCTTCCGTACGATGTTCCGGCGGACGTTCACCCAGCAGTATCCGGTTGAGCCCAAGGTGACCGCGCCCCGCTTCCACGGCCGGCACCAGCTCAACCGCTGGCCGGACGGGCTGGAGAAGTGCGTCGGCTGCGAGCTCTGCGCCTGGGCCTGCCCGGCCGACGCCATCTACGTCGAAGGGGCGCAGAACACCGAGGAGGAGCGTTTCTCGCCAGGCGAGCGGTACGGGCGGGTCTACCAGATCAACTACCTGCGCTGCATCCTCTGCGGGCTGTGCATCGAGGCCTGCCCGACCCGGGCGCTGACCATGACGAACGAGTTCGAGCTGGCCGACGACTCGCGGGCCAAGCTGATCTACGAGAAGCAGGACCTGCTGGCGCCGCTGCTGCCCGGGATGGAGGCGCCGCCGCACGCGCGCAAGCTGGGTGAGGACGAGCAGGCCTACTTCCTCGGCCTGCCGCCGACCGGTGTGCCGGACGAGCGTGCCGGGGAGATCGGCGACGTGCCGCCGAAGAAGATCAACCTGGGTTACCCGACGGTCAGCAAGCAGGCTCGCAGGCAGGCCAAGAAGCAGGCCCGGCGGGAGAAGAGGCACGCCAAGAAGCAGGCCCGGAAGCTCGCGATCGTCGCCATCGCGGCCGGCGACGCGGTGGAGAACTCAGGGCTGGGAGGAGATCGATCATGACCGTCGTCCCGCTGGTGACCGGTGCCGCGGTCGCGTTCTGGCTGCTCGCACCGGTGATGATCCTCGGCGCCCTGGGCATGATCCTGGCCCGCAAGCCGGTGCACTCCGCGCTCTGCCTGGCGACGGTGATGATCTCCCTCGCCGTGCAGTACGCGGCGCAGGGCGCGCCGTTCCTGTTCGCCGTCCAGATCATCGTCTACACCGGCGCGATTCTGATGCTCTTCCTCTTCGTCCTGATGCTGGTCGGGGTGGACATCGCCGACTCGTTCGTGGAGACGATCAAGGCCCAGCGGCCACTGGCCGCGCTGGCCGGGCTGGGCTTCGGCTGCCTGCTGGTCTTCGCGGTCGGCAACGCGATCACCGGCAAGCCGGTCGGCCTCGGCACCGCGAACACCGAGAACGGCGGCAACGTGCAGGGGCTCGCCGCGCTGATCTTCCACCGGTACGTGTTCGCGTTCGAGGCCACCTCGGCGCTGTTGATCACCGCCGCGGTCGGTGCGATGGTCCTCGCCCATCTCGAGCGGCTGTGGCCGAAGCGCTCCCAGACCGACCTGTCGCAGGACCGGATGCGCCGCTACGCCGAGACCGGGCAGCATCCGGGACCGCTGCCAACGCCGGGCGTGTTCGCGCGGCACAACGCGGTGGACACCCCCGCCCTGCTGCCGGACGGCAGCACGTCCGACCTGTCGGTCTCGGCGACGTTGCGAGCCCGCGGCGCCATCCTCGACAGCCACGACCTCGTCCGGCCGATCGACCAGGCGGTCCGGGCGGTCGACCGGCAGGACAAGCCGGTGACGACGGAGGAGCAGTCGTGAGCCCGACCAGCTATCTCGTCCTGTCGGCGCTGCTGTTCACCATCGGCACGATCGGGTTCATGATCCGCCGCAACGCGATCGTGGCGTTCATGTGCGTCGAGCTCATGCTGAACGCCGCCAACCTGGCCCTGGTCACCTTCTCTCGGATGCACGGCACCCTGGACGGCCAGATCGCGGCCTTCTTCGTCATGGTGGTCGCTGCCGCCGAGGTGGTCATCGGGCTGGCCATCATCGTGACGATCTTCCGCACCCGACGGTCGGCCTCGGTCGACGACGCCAACCTGCTGAAGTTCTGAGGCCGCCGATGCACCCTCTCGATCTCGTCACGCCTGCCGCTGCCAGCGGCTTGTTCACCCTGGGGTGGCTGCTGATCGCTATTCCCGCCGCCAGCGCCGCCGTCCTGCTGCTGGCCGGGCGGCGCGCCGACGCGTGGGGCCACTACCTCGGTGCGGCAGCGCCGATCATCTCCTTCGTTCTCGGCGCAATCTACTTCGTCCAGCTCCTCGGCCGTCCTGCCGATTCCCGCGCGGTGTCACTGCAGCTCTATGACTGGATCTCCACCGGCCGCTGGCACATCGGCGCCGGGTTGCTGATCGACCAGCTGTCGATCGTCTTCGTCCTGCTGATCACCGGCGTGGGCGGCCTGATCCACGTCTACTCGATCGGCTACATGGCCCACGACCCACGCCGGCGGCGCTTCTTCGCCTTCCTCAACCTCTTCGTCGCGGCCATGCTGCTGCTCGTGCTCGCCGACAACTACCTCGCGCTGTTCGTCGGCTGGGAGGGCGTCGGGCTCGCGTCGTACCTGCTGATCGGCTTCTGGCAGCACAAGCCGACCGCGGCCACCGCGGCCAAGAAAGCCTTCCTCGTCAACCGGGTCGGCGACATGGGGATGTCGCTGGCGATCATGCTGATGCTCGCCCTGTTCGGCTCCTCGTCGTTCGCCGACGTCAATGCCGGGATGCCCGCCGTCAGCGGCACCCTCGCGACGATCCTCGGCCTGCTGCTGCTGCTCGGCGCCTGCGGCAAGTCCGCGCAGGTGCCGTTGCAGTCCTGGCTGCTGGACGCGATGGAAGGCCCGACCCCCGTCTCGGCCCTGATCCACGCGGCGACCATGGTGACCGCCGGGGTCTACCTGGTCACCCGCAGCCACGCGGTCTACGCCGAGTCAACGGCCGCCGGGACCGCCGTGGTGATCGTCGGCACGGTCACCCTGCTCGCCGGCGCCTGGATCGGCTGCGCCAAGGACGACATCAAGAAGGCGCTCGCGGGCTCGACCATGTCGCAGATCGGCTACATGATGCTCGCCGCGGGGATCGGGCCCGCCGGATACGCGTTCGCGATCTTCCACCTGCTCACCCACGGCTTCTTCAAGGCGAACATGTTCCTCGGCGCCGGCGCGGTGATGCACGCGATGGACGATGACGTGAACATGCGGCACTACGGCGGGCTCGCCAGGCTGCTGCCGATCACCTTCGCGACCTTCGGCACCGGCTACCTGGCGATCATCGGCTTCCCGTTCCTGTCCGGCTACTACTCCAAGGACCACATCATCGAGGCGGCCTTCGAGCACAGCACGGTGATCGGCGTCCTGGCGCTGGTGGGCGCCGGCGTGACCGCCTTCTACATGACGAGGCTGATGCTGATGACCTTCGCTGGGCAAAGGCGGTGGCAGGACGCCCCGGACGAGGGCGGAGCCGGCATCGTCCGGCACCCGCACGAGGCGCCGAGGGTGATGACCGTTCCGCTGATCCTGCTCGCGGTCGGCTCGGTGGCCGCCGGCCTGGTGCTGAACAACTGGATCAACGGCTGGCTCGAGCCCGCGACGGGCGGCGCCCCGGCCGGTGCCGAGGTGCCCGGCCTGCTGCACTTCTCGGCCGTCGGCGTGATCACCCTGGTCGTGGTCGCGATCGGCGTCGCGATCGCCTACATGATCTTCGGCCCGGGTCGGGAGATCCCCGTCGTGCAGCCGGAGAGCAGCTCGCCGTTCACCCTCGCCGGTCGCAACGACCTGTACGGTGACGCGTTCAACGAGACCGTCTTCATGCGGCCCGGCCAGCGGCTGACCGCCGGCCTCGTCCGGGTCGAGGACGACGCCATCGACGGCACCGTGAACGGCACGGCGGCCGCCATCGGCGGCTTCTCCTCCCGGCTGCGCCGGGTGCAGAACGGTTTCGTCCGGACGTATGCCCTCACGATGGTGGTCGGCGCAGCGGTCGTCGGAGTCGTGCTCGTGCTGGGCCGGCTGGGCTGAGGAGGGGTGAGGACGATCATGACCTTCCCGATCCTCACGGTGTTGGCCCTGCTGCCGGCCATCGGCGCCGTGTCGCTGATCTTCATTCGAGGGCCGCTGGCCAAGCAGATCGCGCTGGTCGACTCGCTGCTCGTGCTGCTCGTCGCCGTGATCCTGGCCGTCCGGTTCCAGGCCGGCGGCGGCATGCAGTTCGTCGAGCAGGTGCACTGGATCAAACCGTTGGGCGCCTACTACGCGCTCGGCCTGGACGGCATCGGGCTCACGCTGGTGCTGCTGGTGTCCATCGTGACCCCGGTCGTTGTCCTGGCCAGCTGGCGCGACTTCGACGCCAAGCGCCGGCCGGGTGAGCTGGCTCCGAAGTACGGCTCACACGTCTTCTTCGCTCTCGTGCTGGCGGTCGAGACCTGCGCGCTGTTCCTCTTCCTCGCCACCGACGTCTTCTTGTTCTACGTGTTCTTCGAGGTCATCCTCGTGCCGATGTACTTCCTGATCGGCGGCTTCGGCCCGGGGCCACGACGGACGTACGCCGCGGCCAAGTTCTTGATCTTCGGGCTGCTCGGCGGCTTCGTGATGCTGGCCTCGGTGATCGGGCTCTACGTGCTCTCGGCGCAGGCCGGCGCCGCGAGCTACCTGCTGAGCACACTCAGCTCGCTGCCCATGGGCACCGGCACCGGGCGCTGGCTCTTCCTCGGCTTTTTGTTCGCCTTCGCGATCAAGGCGCCGCTGGTGCCGCTGCACACCTGGCTGCCCGACGCGGCCGAGGAGTCGACCCCCGGCGGCGCGGTGATGATGGTCGGCGTGATGGACAAGATCGGCACCTTCGGGATGATCAGGTTCTGCCTCGGCCTGTTCCCGGAGGCCAGCCGCTGGGCGACGCCCGTGGTCTTGGTGCTCGCCGTGATCTCGATTCTCTACGGCGCCATCCTGGCCGTCGGCAGTCGGGACCTGATGCGCTTCATCGCGTACACCTCGATCAGCCACTTCGGTTTCATCGTGCTCGGCATCTTCGCCTTCACCAGCCAGAGCCTGGTCGGCTCGACGCTCTACATGCTCAACCACGGCCTGTCGACGGCGGCGCTGTTCGTGATGGCCGGCTACCTGATCCGGCGGCGCGGTTCGCGCGCCATCTCCGACTACACCGGAGTCGACCAGGTGGCACCGGTGCTCGCTGGCCTGCTGCTCTTCGCCGGATTGTCGACGCTGTCGCTGCCCGGCCTCTCCAGCTTCGTCTCGGAGTTCATGGTGCTGGCGGGCACCTTCAGCCGGCACCCCGCGTACGCGGTGGTCTCAACGCTCGCGATCGTGCTGGCGGCGCTCTACATCCTGCTCGCGTACCAGCGGACGATGACCGGTCCCGTGCGGCCCTCTGTCGAACCGATGAAGGACCTCAGCCGGCGGGAGCGGCTGGCGATGGCGCCGCTGGTGTTCTTGATCGTGCTTCTCGGCTTCTTCCCTAAGCCGCTGCTGACGGTTATCGAGCCGGCCGTACAGTCGGCCATGCAGCACGTCGGCGTCACCGACCCGCAACCACGGGTGAGCGCGGGGGGCAACCGATGACCGGCCTCGTCGCTCTGGAGATCACCGCCCCCCGGCTGGAGTACGGGCTGCTGCTGCCGCTGATCGTGCTGATCGGCGGCGCCTGCGTCGGCGTACTGGTCGAGGCGCTGCTGCCGCGGGCCAGGCGCCACCTGGCCCAGCTGGTGGTGACGTTCGGCTCGATCATCGCCGCCCTGGTGATCACGATCAGCAACTGGGTGCTGCGCGGCCACGACACGACGATCGGCGTCGGCTCGATCGCACTGGACGGCCCGACCTACTTCATGTGGGTGCTGCTGTTGATCTTCGGCGGCATCTCGGTGCTGCTGTTCGCCGAGCGCCGGGTGGAGAACGGGGTGAGCGTCTTCGCCGCCCAGGCCGCGTCCGTGCCCGGCACCGTTGCCGAGCGGGAGGCTGTGGCGGCCGGGGTGGAGCAGACAGAGGTCTACCCGCTGGCCCTCTTCGCCCTGTCCGGGATGCTGCTCTTCCCGGCCTCGAACGACCTGATCACCATGTTCGTGGCGCTGGAGATCCTGTCCCTGCCGCTCTACCTGATGTGCGGCCTGGCCCGGCGGCGCCGGCTGCTGTCCCAGGAGGCCTCGCTCAAGTACTTCATGCTGGGGGCGCTGTCCTCGGCCTTCTTCCTCTACGGGGCGGCGATGCTCTACGGCTACAGCGGTGCGTTCGAGCTGCTCGCCATCGACGACGCCGTCCGGATCAGCTCCCAGGGGCCCGGACTGCTGCTCGCCGGCATCGGCCTGATCGCGATCGGGCTGCTGTTCAAGTTCGGCGCGGTGCCCTTCCACTCCTGGACCCCGGACGTCTACGCCGGGGCGCCGACGCCGGTCACCGGCTTCATGGCGGCCTGCACCAAGATCGCCGCGATAGGTGCGCTGCTCCGAGTCTTCTACGTGGCCCTGGGCGCCGACCGCTGGGACTGGCAGCCGATGATGGCGGTCGTCGCCGTGGCCACCATGGTGGTCGGGTCGGTGCTGGCGATCACCCAGACCGACGTCAAGCGGATGCTCGCCTACTCCTCGATCGCGCACGCCGGCTTCATCATGACCGCCTTCGTCGGCGCCTCACAGGCGGCCAGCGGCAGCCCGGCCGGCTCGCTCACCAGCATCAGCGCGATCATGTTCTACCTCGTCGCGTACGGTGCGGCGACCGTCGGCGCCTTCGCCCTGGTCACCGTGGTGCGGGACCCGACAGGTGAGGCAACGCTGCTGAGCAGCTGGGTCGGTCTGGGTCGCCGGTCGCCGATCGCGGCATGCGTGTTCTCACTCTTCATGCTCAGCTTCGCCGGCATCCCGTTGACCAGCGGCTTCATCGGCAAGTGGGCCGTCTTCGCCGCCGCCTGGTCGGGTGGCGCCCATTGGCTGGTTGTCGTCGCGGTCGTGATCAGCGTCGTCGCCGCGTTCTTCTACATCCGGGTGATCGTGCTGATGTTCTTCTCCGGGCCGGGACGGGCCGCCGACGTCGTCCGTCCGGGCTGGCCGACGCTCGTCGCGGTCGGGGTTGGGGTGCTCGCTACTGTGGCTTTCGGCATCTTCCCTGGGCCGTTGCTGGATCTCGTCCAGCACGCGGGGGAGATGCTGCGCTGATCGCGCCGCCGTACGGGTCAGGATCGGGGAGCTGACACCACCAGGGGAGCCGCTCATCTACGATGCCGCCAGAAACGACACGAGGAGTGAGGTGCTCGCAGAGGAGACGCGCGACGACGTCTTCGCGGCGGACGTACGCGCCCAGCTCGACGTCATCGAGGCGGCGCTGCTGACCGCTGCCGAGGCGGCGACGCCGATGGTGACTGAGGCGGCGCGGCACGTCATCGCGGCCGGCGGCAAGCGCTTTCGGCCCGCGCTCGTGGTGCTGGCTTCCCGGCTGGGCCCGCGTCAGGCACCGGATGACGTGGTCAAGGCCGCGCTCGTGGTCGAGCTCACCCACGTGGCCAGCCTCTACCACGACGATGTGATGGACGAGGCGCGGCTGCGGCGCGGATCGCCCAGCGCCAACGCCCGCTGGGGCAACACGGTCGCCATCCTGGTCGGCGACTTCCTGTTCGCCCGCGCCTCCGACATCGTCGCCGAGCTCGGGCCGGAGTTCGTCCGGTTGCAGGCGCGTACGTTCGCACGGCTCGTCCAGGGCCAGATCGCCGAGACCGTCGGGCCTGCCTCCGGCCAGGACCCGCTGGAGCACTACCTCAGCGTGGTCGCGGACAAGACGGGGTCGCTGATCGCCACGTCGGCGCTGTTCGGATCGAAGCTGGCCGGTGCCGAGCCGGCCGTACAACAGCTGGTGGCGAGCTTCGGGGAAGCGATCGGGATCGCGTTCCAGCTCTCCGACGACATCATCGACATCACCAGCGACGAGACCGGCAAAACCCCTGGCACCGATCTCCGGGAGGGCGTCGCGACATTGCCGATCCTGCTCGCCCGGCGCTCCACCGACCCGGACGACGCCCGGCTCCAGCAGCTGCTCGACTCCGACCTGCACGACGACGACGCGCTGGCCGAGACGCTGGCCCTGCTCCGCCGGCACCGCAGCATCGAGCAGGCCCGCGCCGAGGTTCGCCGGCGCGCCGGGGCAGCCCGAGTCCTGCTCGAGCCGCTCGCCCCGAGCCCCGCCCGCGACGCCCTCGAAGACCTTTGCGACACCGTCGTGACCCGCTCCCGCTGAGGTCGTACGGGTCAGGGCGCGGCTGGCGGCGTGCGACCGATACGCCGCTAGCCCCCCTGTCGGGAACTCACGTGCACGTTCGTAGCCTTGATCTTGCCATCGAACTCGCCGAGGTGACGGTGGTCTTCCCAGCAGGGTCACCAGATCTTGACCCGCTGGTCCGGGTCGAGCCAGAGGGCGTCGGAGTGGGTGACGCCGAAGGCGTCGTAGAAGGCGGGGATGTTGCGGACGATCTGGTTGCAGCGGAACTCCGCCGGCGAGTGCGGGTCGGTCGCCAGTCGCTGCAGCAGCATCTCGGTCCGGGTCTTGGACCGCCAGATAGTCGCCCAGGAGACGAAGATCCGCTGCTGGTCGGTGAAGCCGTCGATCGGCGGGGGCCCGTCGTCGCCGACGGCGATCCGGTACGCCTCGTACGCGATCGACAGCCCGCCCAGGTCGCCGATGTTCTCTCCGATGGTCAGCGCGCCATTGACCGGGTGGCCGGGCGCCTGCGCCGGCTCCAGCCGGCCGTACTGCTCGATCAGGGCGCGGGTCCGTTCCTCGAACGCGTCCCGGTCCTCCGTGGTCCACCAGTCGACGAGTCGGCCGTCTCCGTCGCAGGTCGATCCCTGGTCGTCGAAGCCGTGCCCAATCTCGTGCCCGATCACAGCGCCGATGCCACCGTAGTTGAGCGCGTCGTCGGCGTGCTCGTCGAAGAACGGCGGCTGCAGGATGGCGGCGGGGAAGACGATCTCGTTCCGCAGTGGGTGATAATAGGCGTTGACCGTCTGGGGGGTCATCAGCCACTCGTCCCGATCGATCGGCTGGCCGATCTTGTTCACCGCCCGGGTCACCTCGAAGCTCGCGGCGCGCATCACGTTGCCGATCAGGTCGTCCCGCTCGATCGCGAGCGTCGAGTAGTCCCGCCACTTGGCCGGATAGCCGATCTGCGGCCGGAACTTGGCGAGCTTGTCCAGCGCCCGCTCCTTGGTGGCCTCCGTCATCCAGTCCAGGTCGATGATCGAACGGCGGTAGGCCTCCAGCAGGTTGGCGACGAGCTCGTCCATCCGCTCCTTGGCGAGGGAGGAGAAGTGCCGCTCGACATAGATCTTGCCGACCGCCTCACCGAGGGCACCCTCGACCAGCTCGACGCCGCGCTTCCAGCGCTCTTTGAGCTGCGGTGTGCCGGATAGCACCGTGCCGTAGAAGCGGAACCACTCGGCCACGAACGCCGACGACAGGTAGGGCGAGAGCGAGGAGACGAGCTTCCACTTGGCCCAGGACTTCCAGACCGCGAGCCGGTCGTCGGTTATCAACTCAGCCACCTGGCTGAAGAACGACGGCTGCTCGACCACGAGCTCCGCCATCACCTGCTCGGTCACGTCCGCGCCGGACAGGAAAGCCCGCCAGTGCAGCCCCGGGCTGGACGCGACGAAGTCGTCCAGGCTCATCAGGTTGTACATCAGCCGCATGTCGCGGCACTTCACCTTGTCCCAGTGGGCCGCCGCGATCTCGGTCTCCAGGTCGAAGACTCGCTTCGCGTGCCCCTGCGGGTCGGCGAGGCCGGCCAGTTGCAGCGAGGCCGCGACGTGCTCCCGATAGCTGTTCCGGATCGCGGCGTGCTCCTCCAGCCGGTAGTAGGCCTCGTCGGGCAGTCCCAGGCCGCCCTGGCCGAGAAAGATCACGTACCGGGTCGGGTCGCCCGGGTCGGACTCGGCCCCGAAGTTGATCAAGCCGGCGACCGCCTGCCGGGCGAAGCCGCCGAGCAGCCGCATGAGGTCTTCGACATCGGTGACCGCGTCCACCTCGGCGAACAGCGGGCGCAGCGGCGTCGTGCCCCGGCCCTCGATCGTCGCCTCGTCCATGAAGCTGGCGTAGAGATCGGCGATCTTCGCCGTCTCGCTGCCTGGCTCGCCGGCCTCGAGACCGGTGATGATCTCCCGTACGGCCTCCTCTGCCCGGTCCCGCAACGCGATGAAGGCCCCGGTGGTCGGCTTGTCCTCCGGGATCTCGGTGCTGTCCAGCCAGGCCCCGTTCACGTGCCGGAAGAGGTCGTCCTGGATCCGTACGTCGAGATCGAACGCCGAGAAGTCGAGGACTTTCGAGGCTGTGGTCGGTGCAGTCACGGGTGCGATGCTACGCGAGCCCCGGAACGGGCCCATTGGCCGAAGCAGCCGCAGGCGGCTGCCACCGTGGGTGAGTCTTTCCGGAAACCAGTGCACAGTTGCCGCCCGCCGTCGCCGGGAAAGACGAGGGTCGGCGCGCTCCCGGCGACTCCGTGGCCAGGATCTCAGTCGAAGATGACCTTCAGCGGTGCGGCGTCCATCTTGGCCGAGGCGGTGGTGAACTCATAGACGTTCTGCGGGCCGAATGTGGCCTGGCGGCCGTCCTGGGTCCCCCTCGCGCCGAACACGAAGACTGCCGTGAACGAGGCCTCCGCAATCACGGGATTCTGGTAGTCCAGCCGCGGTTTCACGTTCGCCAGCGGGTTGTCCTTGATCTTCCAGTGGATGCTCGAGGCGGTGATCTTCTGGCCCGAGGACTTACGGACGCCGAACGGGCAGCCGGTCGGGTGCAACTGGTGCTGAGCCACGCAGTGGTCCAGGGCTGCCTTGATCGCATTGCGAAACGCGACAGAGCCCGTCTTGGTCAAGCTGGGCTTGAGATCCGTGGTCGAGGGGTAGTCCTCGGGCCCCTTGAGCAGCAGGACGTTCCGGTTTCCGTAGTCGATGAAGTTGTTGTGGCTGGTCACCTCGTACGAGCCCGGCAGCAGGGTCACGGTGTCGGTCTCGACTCGAACGCCGTTGAGGTACATCGGCAGCGTCTCGCTGCGCTGGTAGGAGAGGTTGAGGTCCCGGGTGGTCTCGCTCAGCCGGTAGCTGCCTCCGGTCTTGCGAACGTAGAAGGTCGTGTTGACCGCCTCGTCGCCGATCTTGTAGCTGGCCTCGACCTGCGAGCTGTACTTGTCGGTCACCGCCGGCACGTTGATGTCGGTGATCGGGGCCCGTTTCAGTGACTGGGCCATGACCTCGGCGGTGAGGAACGTCTTGTCGGCCGGCTCGTCGACGCCGAGCGCGAGGGCGGTGTCCACCTGGCCGGCCGCCAGGGCCTCCAGGTAGGCCTTCACCGCGTCCGAGGCAGTCGTCGTTGCCGGCACTGTCGTCGCGGAGCCCGGAGGTACGCTGCCCCTCGATTGCGTGGTGGTGCCTGCCGCCTGCTTGCGGTTGATCACGACTGCGATCGCCGTCCCACCGATGAGCAGCAGGGCGAGCACGGCGGCGCCGACGATGATCAGCGTCCGCCTGCCCGACGAGCCCGTACGGGGCGGGCCACCGGTGCCCGGCGGTACGGCGGCGAACGAGGTCTGCTGTCCGGGAATCGGCCCGCGAGGCCCACCGGGCTGGCCGTACCCGGGTCCGCCGGCGTACGTCGGGGGTTGCTTACCCGGCCCCAGATAGCTCGCTGGGCCTGGCTGGCCACCCGGGCCGGGTTGCCCGCCGTAGCCGGGCGGGCTCCACTGTGAAGGCGGCCCATAGCGGGGTTGGCCACCCTGGGCGGGCGGCCCATAGCCGAGTTGGCCGCCCTGAGGCGGCGGCCCATAGCCGGGCTGGTAGTAGCCGGACTGGCCAGCAGCCGGCGACTGACGTGAGCCTGCCGATCCGCCGCCGAACGCGGGTTGCCCGGTCTGGTTGGGATCGTAGGGTTGCTCCGAGCCGCCTGGGGTGGATGCACTCATCTCGATCTCCTCCGACGTGCGCCGACCCGACCCGCCACAGGGTAGTCGTTCACCGGCTCAGAGGCCTGCGGCTGGCGGCGTGATACCGAGCAGGAACGACCAGTCAGCGCTTGACCGCGTACCAGCCGACCTTGCCCGGGTGCGCGAGCGGGACCGTCGCCTCAGCGACGTTGTTGATGCTCGCGCTGCAGAGATAGGGCGCACCCTTGCGGTAGCAGGACGAGTTGAACCGGACCCGGACGCTGATCGAGGACACCACGACGTCCCCGCCCTCGAGCCTGGTCTTGGCCTCGGCGAACGGGTCGCCGCCGATCACAGTCCAGCGGATGGTGCTGGTCACGTTCGTGTAGCCGTTCGAGCGGACCCCGAACGGGCAGTTCTTCGGTGCGATCGCCTTCGTCGTGAGACACCGGTTGAGGTCGTCTCGCGCCGCGCTCACGGCCCGCTTCTTGCCGGCGCCGGTCAGCGTCACCGGCGTGGCGTGCTGCTCCAGGTTGGTGCCCACTGCCTTGACGACGAACGTCCGCTTGCCGAAGGTCAGATTCTTCGAGGTCGCCGTGACGGCGTACGAGCCGGGGAAGAGCTGGATCACCGATCCGTGCACCCCCACTCCGTTGATCTTCATTCCCGCCGCCTCCGAGTAATCGACGGCGACGGCTGCGGTGACCGAGACCAGCTTCCACGCCTCGGCGAGCTTCACGACCGGATAGCTGGCGCTCACGTTGGTCGATCCGATGGCGTAGCTGGCCGTGACGGAGGTGGCGTTCTGGTCGTCGACGGTGGGCACGCTGATCGCGGTGATCGGAGCCCGTTTCTTGGACTCGGCGAGCACGGCGTTGGTGAGCAGCGCCCGCTCGGCTGGGGCCTGGGCGGCGTAGCTCGTGGCCCTCGCGGCGTTGCCGGAGGCGAGCGCCTCGAGATAGCCGCGCACCGCGTCCGAGGGCAGTGCCGCCGGTGCCGGAGTCGGACTCTGGCTCGCCGCGCTGGCCGCCGACCCGCTCGGGGCGGTGGCACCCGACTGGCTGGTCGAGGCTTTCGGTTTGGGTCCGCTCGTCACGGCGATACCGACGCCGACGACCACGAGGACCAGGGCCGCGGCCAGCACGGCAGCCATGATCACCATGCGCTTGCTGCGGCGGGGCGGCAACCCCATCGGACCACCAACGGTGCTGTCATAGCCCGCGGCCTGCGATGCTTCCCGAGCGCTCGACTCGGTGGGTGTCCAGGGCGGCAACGGTCGGGTCTGCTCGGCTGTCTCTGGCGCCTGCCAGCCGGAAAGCTCCGCAGGTTCGTTCTCGACGCGTCGACCGCCGACCGACTGCCAGGCTGCCGGCCCGGTCTGTTCGGTTGGCGGGCCGCCCGAGTAAGGTCCGAACGCGTAGCCGCCGGCGTACGGATCGGAGCCGCTGCCAGCAGCGGGCCGCTCCTCAGCCATCGCGATCTCCTTGCCAGATGCCGTTCGGCTCACTGTAGCCCGGCAGACGGGCAGGCTCCGGCGGGCTCGGGCGACGAGTCCCCCGGACTGCCGGTGGACCGCGACGACGAGCTCAGACCGGTTCCGGCACCGCCTCGGGCTCCCGCCGGCTGGCCCGGGCCGTCCGGACGCCGTGCGCGGTCAAGATCACGAGGGCGATCCAGACCAGCGTGAACCCGATCCAGCGGCCGGGGGACATGCGCTCGCCGAAGTACAGCAGCCCGAGCAGGAACTGCAGCGTCGGTGCCACGTACTGCAGCAACCCGAGCGTGCTCAGCGGCAGCCTGGTCGCCGCGGCCGCGAAGAAGAGCAGGGGCACGACGGTAACGATGCCGGAGGCGACCAACAGCAGGGAGTGCGCCCAGCCGAGATGACCGAACGTGAGGGAGCCGACCAGTTGCAGGTAGAGCAGGTAGCCGAGCGCCACCGGGGTGAGCACCGCCGACTCCACGGTCAGCGTGTCCACCGCGCCGGCGTTCAGCTGCTTCTTGATCACGCCGTAGGTGGCGAAGCTGGTGGCCAGGACCAGGGCGACCCACGGCGGCCGGCCGTAGTCGACGGTGAGCACGATCACGGCCGCCAGCGCGAGACCGACGCAGACCCACTGCAGCGCGTCCAGCCGCTCGTGCAGGAAGATCACCCCGATCAAGATCGACAGGATCGGGTTGATGTAGTAGCCGAGCGAGGTCTCGACCACGTGCCCGTGGTTGACCGCCCAGATGTAGGTGCCCCAGTTCACCGAGACGATAGCGGCCGCGGCAGCCAGCAGGGGCAGGTGCCTGCGGTTGCCGATCCGCGACCACCAGCCACGCGGCACCGCGGTCAGCAGCAAGATCACGCAGATCACCAGCGACCAGATGATCCGGTGCGCCAGGATCTCCAGCGCGCCGGCGCGCTTGATCAACGGCCAGAAGATCGGGACCGCACCCCAGAGCCCGTACGCGGCGAGGCCGTAGCCGACGCCCCGGCGCCGCCGGGGGTCCGGCGAGCTCAACGCACGAGCCAGGTGTCGCCGCCGGCGATCACTGCCTGCAGGGCGTCGTCGTCGGAGCCGGCGCCGGAGGCCAGCAGGATCTGCTCCCGGGCCAGGTCGTCGTAGGTCGCGGCCTCGACGTTCCGGAAGATGCCGATCGGTGCCCGGTGCAGCACGCCGGCGTCGGTCAGCCGGGAGAGCCCGAAGGCGAACGACGGATCCGACAGATGTGCGTCGTGCACGACGAGCGCGTCCTCGCCGACCTCGTCCACCTCGACCACCGAGAACGCGCCGGTCGTGGCGTCCCTGACCACGCCCAGGTGGCCGCCGACGCCGAACCGGATCGGCTCGCCGTGAGTCAACGGGATGATCGCGTCCGCGGAGCTCGCGGGATCCTTGAGCGCGTCGAAGGCGCCGTCATTGAAGATGGGGCAGTTCTGGTAGATCTCGACGAAGGACGCGCCGCGGTGCGCGGCGGCGGCCCGGAGCACGCCGGTCAGGTGCTTGCGGTCGGAGTCGATGGTCCGCGCGACGAAGGTCGCCTCGGCCCCCAGCGCGAGCGAGATCGGGTTGAACGGGATGTCCAGCGAGCCGAACGGCGTCGACTTGGTGACCTTGCCGATCTCCGAGGTGGGCGAGTACTGGCCCTTGGTCAGCCCGTAGATGCGGTTGTTGAACAGCAGGATCGTCAGGTTGACGTTGCGGCGCAGGGCGTGGATCAGGTGGTTGCCGCCGATCGAGAGCGCGTCGCCGTCGCCCGTGACCACGAACACCGCAAGATCGTCCCGGGTCGTGGCTACGCCGGTCGCGATCGCCGGCGCCCGGCCGTGGATCGAGTGCATGCCGAACGAGTCGACGTAGTAGGGGAATCGCGACGAGCAGCCGATGCCGGAGATGATCACCGTGTTCTCACGCTTGATCCCGAGCTCCGGCATGAAGCCCTGGAACGCCGCCAGCACCGCGTAGTCGCCACACCCCGGGCACCAGCGCACCTCTTGATCGGTGGTGAAGTCCTTGCGGGTCAGGGTTTCCAGGGAGAGCGGGACGCCGGCGATGCCCCCACGGTGCTGGGCACCGTTGGCCAGGGCAACTGCCAGGTCCTCCTCGACGGCGGTCACGCGACGTTCCTTTCCATCTCGTCGATCTCGGTTTGAAGATCACGGGCAAGCTGGCTGAGCGAGATCGGCAGTCCGCGCACCCGCGAGTAGCTCTGCACGTCCACCAGGTACTTCGCGCGCAACAGCAACGCGAGCTGGCCCAGGTTCATTTCCGGCACGATCACCCGGTCGTAGCTGCGCAGGATGTGGCCGAGGTTCGCCGGGAACGGGTTGAGGTGGCGCAGGTGGGTGCAGGCAACCTGCCGGCCGGTCTTGCGCACCCTGCGGACGGCGGCGACGATCGGGCCGTACGTCGATCCCCAGCCAAGCACCAGGAGGCGGGCGTGCCGGCCGTCGGCGCCCGCGGGGTCGTCCACCACAAGATCGGGAATGTCGCGCACGATGCCGTCGATCTTGGCCTGCCGGACGTGCACCATCTGCTCGTGGTTCTCCGGGTCGTAGGAGACGTTGCCGGTTTCCGCGTCCTTCTCCAGACCGCCGATCCGGTGCTGCAGACCGGCCGCGCCTGGAATGGCCCACGGCCGGGCAAGGGTCTCCGGGTCGCGCTGGTAGGGCAGGAAGATCGGCTCGCCCGACCGGTCGACGGCGTTGGCGGAACTGGCGAACTTGGGGTCGATCGGCGGGATCGCGCCGAGGTCGGGGACCATCCAGGGCTCGGCTCCGTTGGCGATGTAGCCGTCGGACAAGATCACCACGGGGGTCCGGTAGGTGATCGCCAGCCGGACGGCCTCGATCGCGGTGTTGAAGCAGTCCGCGGGTGACTGCGCCGCGAGCACCGGAACCGGCGCCTCGCCGTTGCGGCCGAACATCACCTGCAGCAGGTCGGCCTGCTCGGTCTTGGTCGGCATGCCCGTGCTCGGGCCGGCCCGCTGGATGTCGCAGATGATCAAGGGCAGCTCGGTGGCGACCGCCAGCCCAATGGTCTCCGACTTGAGGGCGACCCCCGGGCCGGACGTCGAGGTCACGCCGAGGTTGCCGGCGAAGCTCGCGCCGAGCGCGGCGCCGATGCCGGCGATCTCGTCCTCGGCCTGGAAGGTGGTGACACCGAAGCGCTTGTGCTTGCTCAGCTCGTGCAGGATGTCCGAAGCCGGGGTGATCGGGTAGGAGCCCAGAAAGATGTGCAGGCCGGCCTTGTGGGCCGCGGTCATCAGCCCGTACGCCAGCGCGAGGTTGCCCGAGATCTGCCGGTAGCGACCGGGTGGCATCGGCGCCGGCGCCACCTCGTACGTCACGGCGAAGACCTCTGTGGTCTCGCCGAACGCGTAGCCGGTCTTGAAGGCTGTGATGTTGGCGTCGCGGATGTCCGGCTTGGCGGCGAACTTCTTGGCCAGGAAGTTGATCGTGCCATCGGTCGGCCGGTGGTAGAGCCAGGTCAGCAGGCCGAGCGCGAACATGTTCTTCGCCCGCGACGCGTCGCGCCGGCTCAGCCCGAACGGCTTCACCGCCTCGACCGTCATGCCGGTCAGGTCCAGGGCGTGCACCTGATAGTCGGCGAGCGAGTCGTCGGTCAGCGGATCGCTCTCGTAGCCCACCTTGGCGAGGTTGCGCTTGGTGAAGTCACCGGTGTCGGCGATGATGACGCCGCCGCGCGCCAGGTCGCCGATATTCGCCTTGAGCGCCGCCGGGTTCATGGCGACCAGCACGTCCGGCCGGTCGCCCGGGGTCATGATGTCGTAGTTGGCGAAGTGCAGCTGGAAGCTCGAGACGCCGGGCAGGGTGCCGGCGGGCGCGCGGATCTCGGCCGGGAAGTTGGGCAGGGTCGAGATGTCGTTGCCGAATACGGCGGAATCGGCTGTGAACCGGTCACCGGTCAGTTGCATCCCATCGCCGGAGTCGCCGGCGAACCGGATGACCACGCGATCGAGCGTGTGGACCTGTCGCACAGGTAAGTGCCTTCTTTCTTCGCGGGCTTCGGTGGTGGCGTGACATCGTCGTCGCCTGTCCAAGGGACTTGTCGCGGGAACACCGCGGCCCGCCAGACATCCATGATAAAACGGCGTTCGCATGCCCTGGTGGAGTTTCGCGGATAACGGGCGCGTCAGGAACCCAGCTGTGGTATGGCGCCCTGGTGGCGGCGGCCGGTATCGGCGGTGGCTCGGGCGCTAGTTTGGGCCCATGCGTTGGCTCGACTGGTACGGCGACGGGTCGCTGGTCGTGGTCGACGTCGGGCTGGCGTGCTGCGCGCTCGAGTTCGACGCCGCGGCGCTGTCAGTGTCCGCGATGCCGACGGAGCTGCCGCCGGGCGCCCAGGTGGCCGTGGTCATCTCCGGCACTGTCACAGATCGGCTGGCGCCAGCGGTGGCGTCGATCGTCGATGCATGCGAGCAGTTGGCCGGGCGGCGTCCTGGGGTCATCTCGTTCGGTGCCTGCGCGACCTCGGGCGGCCCGTACTGGGATTCGTACGCGGTCACCAAGGGCGTCGACCAGCTGGTGCCCGTTGATCTCTACGTGCCCGGCTGCCCGCCGCCACCGGAGGCGCTGCGCGAGGCATTGGACGAGCTGTCGGGCCGGGTCGCAGTGTGAACGGGGGGGCAGCCGGGCCTTCGTCGGGTGGGCGGCTGGCTCGTGGGGTGGCCGAAGTCCCGGCTCGGGAGGTGCCGGCCGAGGAGTGGCGTGCGGTTGTCACCGCAGTGCGCGAGGACGGATACGACTACTTCGACTGGCTGGGCTGCGTGGACGAGATCGGTCGCGCCGACACGTTCCGGGTGGTCTTGATGCTGCGCCAGCCGCCCGCGTACGAGGCGGTGCTGCTGGCGACCCGCGTGCCGCGGGACGATCCGCGGCTGGACTCCATCGGTGGGCAGTTCCCAGGCGCGCGGTGGCACGAACGGGAGTCGGCGGAGCTGTTCGGCATCGAGTTCGTCGGCGGCGATCGGCGACGGCTGCTGCTCGGTCCGGACGCCTCGGCGGCCCCGCTGCGGAAGGACGAGGTGCTGGCGGCCCGTACGGTCGCGCCATGGCCGGGCGCGAAGGAGCCGGGCGAGACCGACGCGTCGCCGAGCCGGCGGCGGATGGTGCCACCCGGCGTGCCCGATCCCGAGATCTGGGGAGACCGGGATCCGACGGCGGTCGCGCCGGCCGCCGGAGAGGTCGCGGAGTCGGCGGTCGGCGGCCGGGTGCGGAGGCGCGGACCATGAGCGCGACCGTGCCGGACCGGCCGGGGGCCCGGCCTGGAGCGAGGAGCGCGACGGCGCCGGATGGTCCGGGTGCTCACCCCGGAACGACGAACGCGATGTTGCCGGATCGGCCCGGCGCTCAGCCCGGGGCGAGGAGTGCGACGGCCTCTGGTCGGCCGGCTCGGCACGGGTCGATCGAGCTGATCGAGCCCGCCTGCACCTCATGCATGATCTGCGCCCGCGAGTGCCCGAGCTGGTGCATCACGATCGACTCGCACACCGAGCCGATCCCGGATCTCCCGCCGGGAGCGCGGGAGCGGACTCGCAATGTCCTCGACCGGTTCGTTCTCGACTGGTCGCTGTGCATGTACTGCGGGATCTGCGTCGACGAGTGCCCGTTCGACGCGCTCGAGTGGGTGCCCGAGCGGACCGTGTCAGCCGACGCGGTCGAGACGCTCCGGCAGCACTGGCGACAGACCGCGGAGGGGCCGCAGGTTCAGCGCGCCTGACGCCCTTTGCTCGTACGGCGGGTGGTTGCGGTCCTGGCGCGGCGGACGATGGCCGGCTCGGGCTGGGCATCGCCGGTGCCACCGTCGCCGTTCTGCTCCGGCTGGCCGGCAGCACCGGCCGTGGGGGCCCCCGGCTCGGGCTCGACGGCAGTCAACTCCACCCGATCGCCTTCAGCCAGCGCGGTCTCCGATCCGTCCAGGTCGGTCCGGGCAACCTCGGGCGCGGCGTCCCCGGTCGGGGCGTGCTCGGCGGCCAACGCCTCCTCGGTCTCCTCAGTGCGGGCATCGGCAACGACCGGAGGCATGTCGACCGGGGCCAGGTCGGAACCATGATCATCCTCATACGGCGGGGCGCCGGAAGGATCGTTGCCGTCGCGCACGTAGGCAGCCGGATCCCATTGCGGCGTCCACGCTGCCGGGGCCTCCGGCGACCAGGAGTCCGTCACAGCATCCGCCGGCGACTGCGCCCACGCGTCTGATGGACTGACCGGCGGCTCGGCGTAGGTCTCCTGAAGCCACGGCTGTTGCGAGGTGTCGGCAGCCACGCGAGTGCGGGCGGTTGGGGCCGGACGCGCCCTCGGAGCAAAGGCCGCCTCGACGGTCCGCTTGACCAGGTCGTGGAACACCTGCTGGTGGTAGCCGACGATGAAGGCGATCGCGGTCAGGGTCAGCCGTCCGGTCGGGCTGAGATCCAGCGTGCCGGACGGTCCCGCGCCCACCACGCCGAGGAGGAGCGCCAGCAGCAGCACTGCCGCCGACCCGTAGACCGCGCCGAGTGGGCCTTGGCTGAGCGACCAGGCATTGGAGGCCCGGCGTTCGTAGCTCGAGGTCAGCGGATCGACGTAACGGGGCCAGTGCGACGTGAGGCCACGGACCGCGTTGGCGATCCCGCCGGCCGCGCCCGCCCAGGTCACGATGACCGGGAAGGACCCGGCGAACAGGCCGCCGGGGAACCAGTCGTGCAACCAGGCCCAGTGCCCGACCCAGCCGAGGAACAAGATCAGCAACCCCAGTGCCTGCAGCGCCAGCATCGTGAGCACGACTCCTGGGCCGAGGCCGGCCAGGCTGTAGTTCCGCTTGTTGTCGCCGCCTACCGAATTCGCCACCATGTCCCCTTGTCATGTCGGCACGACCAAACGCCCATTCTCCGCCGATGTCAGCCGTTCGGGAATGTGGGTCCGCACATTCCGGACACCTGAAGTCATGTGCGAGTGGCTGTAACCTCCGCGTCACTGCGCAGAATGCAGAACTCGGTGCCTTCCGGGTCGGCGAGCACCGTCCAGCCCGTGCCGTCGCGATTGCGCCGGTCGTCGACCACGGTCGCGCCGAGACCGAGCACGCGTTCGATCTCCTCGTCCCGAGTCCGGTCCGTCGGGCGCAGGTCGAAGTGCACGCGATTCTTCACCGACTTGCCCTCAGGCACCTCGATGAAGAGCAGTCGCTGCTGGCCGTCCGCCGACATGATCAGGCATTCCTCGTGCCCAGGCTCGTTCGGGTCGTCGGGATCCTCGGTCATGCCGAGGATCTGCGACCACCACAGCGACTGGTCGTAGGCGTTGCTGGCGTCGATCGTGGTGTTGCCGATTCGTGACGTCATGGCCCCAGCCTTTCAGCAGTCCACATGGCGTGCCACGTGGTTACGCCGGCGCAACGCAAGCAGCGCCACCCCGAGGGAGGGCGCTGCGTCGCTTCAGACAGAGCCGAGGCTCACGAGTCGGAGTCGAGGGCCTCGTCCCGAGTGGAGTCGTACATGTCGGAGCCGCGCTCTTCGGCGGTGTCGGCCGCCTCGCTGACGTTGGCACTGGCGCTCTCAGCGGCATCGCCGAGGCCGTACGCGGCGCTGCCGGTCGATTCGCCGACTCCGTAGTCCGTGCTGCCCACGCCTTCGCCGAGGGAGTCCGTGGTGGTTCCGACGCCTTCGCCGAGCGGGTCGGCGGTGGTTCCGACGCCTTCGCCGAGCGGGTCGGCGGTGGTTCCGACGCCTTCGCCGAGGGAGTCGGCGGTGGTTCCGACGCCTTCGCCGAGGGAGTCCGTGGTGGTTCCGAAACCCTCACCGAGGGAGTCGGCGGTGGCGCCCGGACTGTCGCTGACCGTCCCGGTTCCGCCTGCGCCGACGCCGGTGGAGTCCCGGGCTTCCTCAGCTGCCTCCGCGTCGCGGTACACCGCTTCGGCTGAGTTGTCGGGCGCGCCCGCGGCCGTCTGATCGGCCGCCCCTGCCGCACTGTCGGCGGGCGACTCATCGCCTTCGAACCTGTCCTTGACGGCCCCCACCATGTCCGATGCCTTGTCCTTGGCCGCCTCGAAGGCTTCCTTGGCCGATTCGCCGAATTCCTCGGCCTTGTCCTTCAACTCATCGAGGAATCCCATGATCGCTCCCTATGCTCAGCCCGCCGCGCACCTATTGCGAGGTCGCGATAATCCTAGGGCTCAAGACTCGCGAGTGGCAGTGCCTAGCCGGGCAGTTTTGTCCGCTGACAACTGCTCCGTGGATGAGCTCACGAAGCCGTGCCACGCTGGGCCAGGCGCCCGGAGCGCAACCGACGGAGCACTGGTCAGCGGTAGTTGGTGAACTGGACCGCGAAGTCGTAGTCCTGGGCGCGGATCAGGGCCTGTACGGCTTGGAGGTCGTCGCGGCTCTTGCTGCTGACGCGGAGCTCGTCGCCCTGGATCTGGGTCTTCACGCCCTTGGGACCAACGTCTCGGATGAGCTTGCCGACCTTCTTGGCATTCTCGGCGCTGATGCCCTGCTTCGTGCTCGCGGTGATCTTGTAGAGCTTGCCGGAGGCCCGCGGCGGATCGGCGTCGATCGCCTTCAGGCTGACCCCGCGCCGTACCAGCTTGGACTGGAAGACGTCCAGCACGGCCTTGACCCGTTCCTCGGAGTTGGCCTGCATCTCGATCTGCTCGCCCGACCAGGCGATGCCGGCGTCGGTGTTCTTGAAGTCGAAGCGCTGCCGGACTTCCTTGGCGGCCTGGTTCAGCGCGTTGTCGACCTCCTGCCGGTCGACCTTGCTGACCACGTCGAACGAGCTCTCTGCTGACATGAGTTGCCGCTCCTCATCTCCCGGCCGCTCGCGGCCGGATCGACTTGCTCCGGCCATTCTGCCCAATCCGGGTCAACCCGGCGCAGCCTCCTCGGCCGGGCGGCCACGGGTGGGCACCCGATTGGCGATCAGGTAGATCTGGTGCGCGGTGATCAACAGGCCCAGCCAGGCCACGCCGAGCAGCCAGGCGAAGATCACGTCGGTGAGCCAGTGGTGGCCGAGGAACACCCGGCTGAGGCCGATCGCGAGCGACCAGGCGACCGCGGCGACCCCGCACAGGACTCGGCCCAGGTGCGACTCGAGGCGCCGAGCCACCAGATAGGCGACCATCCCGGCGATCACGGTGCTGTTGACCGTGTGCCCGGAGGGGAAGGAGAAGGCGTACTCGTACGGCGGCACCGCCTCGCTTAGCGGCGGCCGGGCCCGGCCCACGATCGCCTTGCCCACCGTGGTGAAGGTCAGCGACCCGGCTACCGCGATGACCATCAAGATCAGTGGTGTCAGGGCCCGCCAGCGCCACACCATCAAGATCGTGATCGTCCCCGCGATGATCGACATCCCGACTGGGCCGCCGAGCTGGGTGAAGGCCGTGACGACCTGGTCGTCGAGCGGGGTACGCAGGCTGATCGCCAGCTCCAGCGCCGGTTCGTCCAGCCCGGAGACGCCGTCCTTCTCCGCGACCGCGTCGTACACACTCGCGCACGCGATCGTCAGTCCGAGGACCAGCAGCCCGCCGGCGAGCGCGGTGAGGAGCAGCGCGGCGTTCCCGGAGAGGTAATGGCCGAGCCGGGCGCCGATCGTGCGTACCGGCTTCGGCGGCGGCCGGCCGACGGTCTCACTCACATCAAGCTCGGTACCCAAGACGGGGCGGCCGAGTCGCCGGGTCGGTAAGAATGGGGCGTGAGGTCGAGCGAATGAGCGACGACCGGGACATGGTCGCAGATCGCTACGAGCTGGGCGACGTGCTCGGCCGTGGCGGCATGGCCGAGGTCCGCGAGGCTGTCGACGTCCGGCTGGGGCGGCCGGTGGCGGTGAAGCGGCTGCGCGGAGATCTGGCGGCGGACCCGACTTTCCAGGCGCGGTTCCGGCGGGAGGCCCAGGCCGCGGCGAAGCTCAACCATCCCTCGATCGTTTCGATCTACGACACGGGGGAGGAGCCCGATCCGGTTTCTGGCGGGTCCATCCCGTACATCGTGATGGAGCTGGTCGAGGGCCGGACTCTCGGCGAAGTCCTGCGCGCCGAGCAGAGCGTGCCGCCGCAGCGGGCGCTGCAGCTGACCCGGGAGGTGCTGGACGCCCTGGCTCACAGCCACCAGGCCGGGATCGTGCACCGGGACATCAAGCCCACCAACGTCATGCTCACACCCGCCGGCGCGGTCAAGGTGATGGACTTCGGCATCGCCCGTGCCGTCGCCGACACCTCGACGTCGCTGACCCGGACCGCCGGCGTGATCGGCACCGCCCACTACCTCTCGCCGGAACAGGCGCGGGGCGAAATCGTGGACGCCCGCAGCGACATCTACTCGGTCGGCTGCCTGCTCTACGAACTGCTCGTTGGCCGGCCGCCGTTCATGGGCGACTCCCCCGTCAGCGTGGCCTATCAGCACGTACGGGAACCGCCGGCGCCGCCGAGTGCTCTGAACCCGGCCGTCGGCCCGGAGATCGACGCCATCGCCCTTCGAGCACTCGCGAAGGACCCCGCCGACCGCTACCAGACCGCTGCCGAGATGAGTGCCGACATCGGCCGGGTGCTCGTCGGCCAACAACCTGTGGCCGCCGCCCCGCCACCGGGTGGCACCGCGAACCTAACGCCGACCGTCCTGCTCGGGCAGGCTCCGGCTGCAGCCGCCGGTCCGCTCGCGGGGGAGCCGGCGACACCGACCGAGCCGCTCGCAGGCCTGGCCGGCGGGACGACGGCGCCTGTGCTGCCGCCGGCTGCCGAGGCGCCGTATGCGCAGGGTGGGCGGCGACCGCCGGAGCGGCGCTTCTGGCCGACTGTGCTCGTTGCCCTGCTGGTCATCGCTCTGCTGGCCGGCCTCGGGTACGGGATCTATCGGGTGCTGAGCGGGCTGTCCGGCACGCAGACCGTCGCGGTGCCGAACGTCGTCAACCTCACCGAAAGCCGGGCGCGGGACGAGCTGACCGCCCGGCAGCTGAAGGTCGAGGTGAAGACGGTCGCCGGCACGGCGAGGACGAAGGGCAAGGTCGTCGCCCAGGACCCCAAGGCGGGAACCCGCGTCGGCAAGAGCACCACCGTGACCATCACGGTCAGCCGGGGACCCGACACCGGCGGCGACAGGGGGTCTGCACCGCCATCGTCCGGACCGCAGACCTCTGCGCCGCCGTCGACCCAACGGGCGTCGTCCGAGCCGGCGACATCGGAACCGGCGACGTCCAACCCGCCGACGTCGGAGCCGCCGTCCTCGAGGCCGCCGACCAGCTCCCGGCCGACCGCAACGAGCTCGGCCTCCACCGGCGCGGCCAGCGGCAGCGCCACGTCCGCCGGTGCCGCGAGCGGCAGGTCCACGCCGACATGAGCTTGTGTGACCGCCACGTAGTTTGGGAATCGATCACCTGGCTTTGGACCATCCGGAGGCGAGCGCGAGCGTGAAGCAGTCGCAGGACTCCTACGCCCAGCGGGGCAAGGCGTTGGCGTCGTCGGTGCAACGCCTGCGCAGCTGGGTGGCGTCAGACGCCTCCCGGGAGCCGGAGCTTGCCGACGCACTGGTCGCGCTGACTGCCCATAGGCTGCTCGGGCACGGTTTCGCGGCGGCGGCGGCCGACGCACAGGAGTCCGTACGGCTCGCGGCGCAGCTGCTGACCGGCAAGGGACCGATCGGGCCGTACACCGCGATCGGCGATGCCGCCCGCTACGTCACAGCGGTCGTCCAGCTGGCCGCGATCCAGGCCGGGCTCGGGCTGCCGGACGCCGCGGGCCGGACGATCGCCTCGATCGCCGACGTACGCGAGCAGGTCGGGGCGTGGAGCCTGGACGAGCAGCTGGCGCCGCAGACCGCGATCTTGGCGCTGGCCGGCACGGCCCGCGCCGAGCTGGCGGCGGGGAATGTCGCCGCGGCGAACGCCTACGCGGACGCCGCGCTCGACCGGCTGGCGGAGTCCGGGCTGCGCCAGGATGCGGATGCCGCGAATCTCGCGATCGACGTGGACCGGCTGCTCTCCGACTGCCGCTGGGCAGCGGGCCTGACCGACGAGGCGCTGGCGCACCTGCACGCGGCCTCGGAGGCGTACGAGGATCTGGCCGGCGGGCGTTTCGACGAGTTGGGCCGGCTGAGCCCCGGGCTGGTGGAACGGCTGGCCGAGCCGCTCGGCCTCTATCGCGATCTTGCCGACCGGCTCGTCGCAACCGGCGAGGTCGACCTCGCCCTGATGACGAGGCGCCGCCTGATGGCGCGGCTTCGCCCGGTCAGCGAACGACTGGGCGCTGTCGCCCGTGCCCAGCTGGCAGCGGCGTTGTCCGATCTGGCTCGGGACCTGCGAGCTGCCGGCCGGTCGGACGAGGCAGAGGCGGCCGCCGGCGAGACTGCCACGATCGCGGGTGTCACCGAGGGCACCGATTCGGCACGACCTAGTCTTGCCGAGGTGAGCGGACCCGGCGTCGCGCCCTCCGGTGCGCAGGTGACCTGGACACCCCTCCCGCCGCAGGCCGCGTACGCCGCGTCGACCGCCGCGAGCCAAGGCCGCGCCGCAGACTCCGCAGCACTGGTGGCCGGGCGTCGCAGCCGTACGGAGGCGTGGCTGGCGAGAGCCCGGGCCGAGGCCGGAGAGGCGGAGCGGCAACTCGCCGAAACGGCCCTGGTCGCGGCACAGCGCCGGGAAGCCGAACGCCTCGCCGCCGAGCGAGCCGCCGGGGTACGTCGCGAGTCGGAGCACGCCCGCGCGGCGGAGGAGAAGCGGCTCGAGGCCGAGCGCCGGGCCGCCGCGGACGAGGCGGAACGGCTCGAACGGAAGCGCCGCCGGGCCGACCGCATCGCCGCCCACCGGCTCGAGGTCGAGCAGCGCGAGGCCGAGCGCCGGGAGGCCGAGCGCCGCGCCGGCAAACGCAGGGAACCGAAGGCGTCGCTCGTCCGTGAACCAGGGGGTGCGGCGGGCTACACCGCCGGTAGTCGACCCGGGCCGGGGCGAGGGCCGACCGAGCCTGAGGAGGACCGTTGAGCGTGCTCGCGGGTGGCGTCGCGTTCCTCAGCGCTCTGTCGTTCGCCGGCTCGACCTCCCTGCAGCACATGGCGGCCGAGCGGGCGCCACAGAGCGCCCGCGGGCCTCGTCTGGTCCGCTATCTGGTCCGCCGGCCGCTCTGGCTGCTGGGGCAGGCGCTGTCGGCGACCGGACTGGCGCTGCACGCGACCGCGTTGCATCTCGGCTCCATCGCGCTGGTCCAGCCCATCGTGATCAGCGGGGTGGTGCTGGCCGTGCCCGTTCGGTCGGCGCTCAATCGCCGCTGGCCCTGGCCCCGTGAGCTGCTGGCAGTCGCCACCACGGCCGTTGGCCTGACCGTGTTTCTCGTCGCTTCGGATCCGTCCGCGCCGACCATCGCCCCGCTCCAGGCGCCGGCGATGGTCATCTGCGTTCTGGGCGCGGTGCTGGCCGCCGCGGCGGGCGTCATCGCTCGTCGCGCTCGCGACCCCGCGGACAGCGCGTTCTGGCTGGGCTTCGCCTCCGGCGCGCTGTTCGGTGTTGTCGCCGGATTGATCAAGGCGGTGCTCTATGTCTGGACCCACGGCGGCTGGATCGCCGTGCTGAGCTCGTGGATGACCTGGACGCTGATCGGGCTGGGCGCCATCGCCATGATCAACAACCAGCACGCCTACCGCCGGGCGCGGTTGTCGGCCTCCATGCCGGTGCTGAACGTCGTCGACGGCGTGATCGCGCTCGTCTTCGGCTTCGTCGCGTTCTCCGAGGTGCCCCGGCACACGCCGTTGTTCGCGACGATCGAGGTGCTGGCGTTCGCGACGATCGCCGCCGGGCTGTTCGTCGGCTCTGGGCTGGAGGACAAGCACGCGTCGGCCGCGTACGCGCCGTCGGGGCCTCAGCGGGCCTCGGAGGTCGCGTCACAGGGGGATACTGGGGCACACCGGCATGCTTGATTGACGACATCGGCCCGACCAGCGGCGCCGCACGGATGGCAGCGGAGGAGCTCCATGCACGTACGCGCCAGATCCGAGCAGGACAGGTCGAGCGCGGGGATCGGTCCCGAGCCGGGGAGGCGGCAGCTGTCCCGGAAGCCCCTGCGGCCCGCGCTGCGGCGAAGGATGCAGGGCGTCGTCCCCCCGACGACGCAGCCGATCCAGTTGGCCTTCCTCGGCTGCGGGTTCATCACCTCGGTGCACAGCCGGCAGCTGGCCCGGCTGGGCGATGAGTTCGTCGCCGGCTATGCCAGTCGGGACCTGCAGCGGGCGAAGGACTACTGCCGGCGGTTCGCCGGCAGTCGCGCGTACGGGAGCTATGCGGCGGCCCTGGAGGACGAAGATGTGGACGCTGTCGTGGTCGCGGTCCCGCCCCGGTGGCACGCCGAGCTGACCGTCGCGGCGCTCGAGGCCGGCAAGCACGTGCTGGTCGAGAAGCCAGCCTTCCCGACGCGTGCCGAGTACGAGCTCGTACGGGCTGCGCGAGACGACGCGGGGCGGGTGGTCTGCGTCGGGGAGAACGACCACTACAAGCCCCTGGCGGTCACCCTGCGCCGGCTGCTGGCCGACGGTGTGATCGGCGATCTGGTGCTGGCCCAGTTCACCTCCGTCGCGGACCGGCCGAAACCGGCGGACGACTGGCGCAACGACGAGACGCTGGCCGGTGGGGACGCCTTCTTCGAGGAGGGCATCCACTGGTTGCACCTGGCGGACAGCCTCGGCCCCCGAATCGCCGAGGTCCACGGCTACCGGCCGGCACCGGCCGCCGCCCGGGACGGGGATCGCCGGCTGCGGAGCATGCTCGTCGCGTTCACCTACGACACGGGCGCGGCGGGGGCGCTCTACTACTCCCGGGAGATCCCGTCGGTGCTGCGGGGGCTGCGCTGGTCCAAGCTGTACGGGCGCCGCGGCGTGATCACCTTCGAGTCCAACGGCACGATCGTTGCGGCGCCGGGCCGGCGCACGCCGCGGCTCATCGCCCCGGGGCTGGCGGACATTCGGGGGTATCGCGCGATGTATGCCGACTTCGCCCGCGCCATCCGAGACGGCGGCTCGCCCGAGATGAGCCTCGAGCGGGCGCTGGCCGACCACGCCCTGATGGAGCAGGTCTATGACCGCCAGGACTAGCAGCAACGGTCAGGGAGCTGAGCGCGGCGCCGAGCTGGGGAAGCGGCCGCTTCCCCTTCAAGCTGGCCCTCCAACGCGGTCGGCGCCGCAGCGGGCGCTCCGGGGGGTCGCCTCCCCGGACGGATACTTCGACGTCGTGATCGTCGGCAGCGGCGCCGGCGGCGGCACCATGGCGCACGCGCTGTCGAACACCGGCGCAAGGGTGCTGGTCGTCGAGCGCGGCGAGGCCGTGCCGCAGGAGGCGGAGAACTGGGATCCGGCGGCGGTCTGGCAGCAGAAGCGCTACCGGCCCAAGGAGCTCTGGCTGGACCGGCGCGGCCGGCCGTTCCTGCCGTTCGTGCACTATGTCGTCGGCGGCAACACCAAGTTCTGGGGCAGCGTGCTCTACCGGCTGCGCCGGGACGACTTCGACGCCATCGAGCACGCGGACGGGATCTCGCCGGCCTGGCCGATCGACTACGACACCCTCGCGCCCTGGTACGCCCACGCGGAACGGCTCTACCACGTACACGGTCAGCACGGCGCGGACCCGACCGACGCCGACCGCGAGCCCTTCCCGTACCCGCCGATCCCGCACGAGCCGCCGGTGCTGGAGCTGGTCGAGGGGCTGCGGGGGCTCGGCCTGCACCCGTCCCACCTGCCGCTGGGGCTGGTGTCGCCCGGCCTGCCCGGCGGCTGCATCCTGTGCAACACCTGCGCGTCCTTCCCGTGCCGGATCCGGGCGAAGAGCGATGCCGAGACCCGCTGCATCGAGCCGGCGCTCGACTCGCCGACGGTGACCATGTGGACCGGCACCCAGGCGCACCGCCTGGTCACCGACGGCACCGGCCGCAAGATCACCGGCCTGGAACTGGTACGCGGCGACGAGCAGCTCACGGTCGGCGCAGGCACGGTGGTCGTGGCCTGCGGGGCTGTCAACTCGGCGGCGCTGCTGCTCCGCTCGGCCAACGACCGGCACCCCAACGGGCTCGCCAACAGCTCCGGCTTGGTCGGCCGGAACTACATGGCGCACAACTCGACCATGATGGAGGCCTTCCACCCGTTCAAGATCAACTCGACGGTGTTCCAGAAGACGGTGTCGATCAACGACTTCTACCGCGCCGGCAACGGGCGGCCGTACCCGCTGGGCCACATCCAGTCCCAGGGTCGGGCGCACACGCCGGTCGTCCGGGCCGTCAAGCCGTACCTGCCGCGCTGGGCGGTCGATCCGTGGGTGTCGCGTGGTGTGGACTGGCTGGCCATGTCCGAGGACCTGCCGCGCCGGTCGAACCGGGTGCTGGTCGGGCCGGGCGGCGGCATCCGGCTCGACTACCGGCCGAACAACCTACGGGCGCACGCCGAGCTCGTCCGGCAGGCGCGGCGGATCCTCAAACGCCTGGGCTACTGGACCGTGCTCACCCACTCCTTCCAGGTGCAGAACACCACCCACCAGTGCGGCACCCTGATCTTCGGCACCGACCCGAAGACGTCTGTGCTCGACACGTTCTGCCGCAGCCACGACGTGGACAACCTGTTCGTGGTCGACGCGTCCTTCTTCCCATCCTCGGCGGCCGTCAACCCGGGCCTGACGATCATCGCCCAGTCGCTGCGGGTGGCCGACCACCTGATCGGCAACGACCTCGACCAGCCCACGACTCATGCGGCCGATCACCTGATCGCCAACGACCTCGGCTAGCCGCCGGGCCGCCGAGTGCGCGCAAAGGCAGGTCTGAACCGCCGAAAACGGCCCGCTGTCCTGCATCTGCGCGCACTCGAGGAAGTGCCCGGGTCGAGAATGAGACCCGTGCGCGTTCAGTCCTTCAGCCACGTGGCCATCACCGTCTCGGACTTCAACGAGGCGGTGCGCTTCTACTCCGACGTCTTCGGCGCCCCCGTGGTCGGCGTCTCGGACACACCGGCCGAGCGGGTGCGCGGCTTCTTCGGCGTGGACGCGCCGGCGCCGACGTTGAAGATCGGCTGGGTCCGGATCCCGGGCGGGGCGACCATCGAGATCTTCGAGTTCTCGCCGCACGAGCCGCGGACCGACGTGGTGTGGAACCGGCTCGGCCCCACCCACATCTCGTTCAACGTGCACGACACCCAGGTCTGGCACGACTACCTGCGGGACAAGGGCCTGGAGATCGTCTCGCCGCCGGAGCAGTCGCCGCACGGCCACACCTTCTTCTTCGTCAAGGACCCCGACGGGAACCTGATCGAGCTCATCGACACCAAGCACATGCGGCACGTGCTGCGCTGGCTCGGTCCGTTCGGCGGCTGGCTCTTCCGCCGCACCATGTACCGCCGCTACTACCAGCCCAAGATCGCCGGGTCCTAGCGGCCGGCGGAACGCGGCCGCCCCCCAACCCGAGCTCGCACATCGGTCTGCGCTTTGCACATTGTCGTACGTGTGCGAGGCGCAAATGGATGTGCGAACCGACGGGGGTCAGGGCGTCGGTTCGCGGCGCGGCAGCCCGGCCGCTGCATAGCAGGCGTCGATCACCCGCATGTTGGCGATCGCGTCGTCGACGCCGGTCTGGATCCGCTCGCCGCGCAGGATCGCGCCGGTGAAGGCGCGCAGCTGGCAGTCGTACGTGCCGGGGCGCCGGGGCACCCGCTCCACCGCGCTCCGGGTGGTCGACCGTACGGACAGCCGATGGCCCTTCTGCGGGACGTACGGATTGAGCACCCGCATCGTGCCGAGCGTGCCGGTCACCCGGGCGCCGGCGCCCAGCCGGGGCGACAACATCGACGCGGTGAGCGATGCCTGGCGGCCGTCGGGGAAGACCAGGTCCGCCTGCATGAGCCGGTCCACATCCTGCTGGCGGGTCTTGGCCCGCGCGGACCGGACCTCCGGCTCCGCCTCGGCCAGGGTGCGCAGCAGGTGGGTCGGGTAGCACCCGGCGTCCATCAGGGCACCACCCGCGAGGCCGAGGTTCCACCGGACGTCGTCCGGGGACAACAGCGGGAAGGCCAGCCACGCCGCGAGGGAGGTGATCCGGCCCAGCTCCCCGGACCGGATGATCTCCAGCATCCGGGCGACCAGGGCGTGATAGCGGTAGTGGAACGCCTCCATCACCACCAGGCCACTGCCGCGGGCGGTCTCGGCGACGGACTGCGCCTCCTCGGCGTTGGCCGTGAACGGTTTCTCGCACCGCACGTGCTTGCCGGCCCGGATCGCCGCCTTGGTCCAGCGGCCGTGCAGCCCGTTGGGCAGCCCTATGTAGACCGCGTCGACGTCGGGGTCGGCCAGCAGCTCATCGTACGAGCCGTACGCAGAGGAGATCCGGTGCTCGGTCGCGAACCGGCGGGCCCGGTCCAGGTCCCGAGCCGCGATCGCGACCACCTCGGCCTCGGCATGGGCGGCCGCCGGCCTGATCAGCGCCTCGGGAGTGATGCGGGCCGCGCCGATGGCCCCGATGCGTACCATCATCCGCCGCACCGCCTCGCCACCGGAGTCCGGAAGCACCCGCCTCGGCCTGCCGAGCCGGTCCTGGATTCGGGCAGGACGGACCTAGTGGTCCTCACGGCTGTCAGTCTGTCACCGTGCGGTTCTCGCCTACCATCGATCGATGGCCCGCGAGGTTCGGGGGGTTGTCCCTGGCCGGCCCGGGGGATGACCGCGGCTGCGCGCACCGGCGCTCGGGGGTGGTGAGGTCGTGATGCGTGAGTGGTTGGTGCTCCTGGTCACGGCTCTGGAGCGCTACCGGCTGTCGCACACCGAGTCGCTTCCGCAGCTCCCGCTGACGGTCGAACTGCTCGCGGTCTCGGTCGTCCCGGCCGTCTTGATGTACGGGCTGGCGAACATGTGGCTGCCACGGCACATCCGGTTGCTGCAGTTCCTGGGCGCTGCCCGCACCTACGTCCGGGTCCGGCCGAACAACAAGCGCGTCTGGTACCACGGCCTGCACGTCCTGGCCGAGACCATGCACGTGCAGCTGCTGCGCTGGGGGTTGCTGTTGCTGGCCTATCTGGCCGTCGCCATGGTCTGGCTCGCCTCGGTGCTGCGGCTCATCGAGTCCCGGATCGGCCGCCGACTGATGGCGGGCTCGCCGGACATCGCGTTCGTCCGGCCGTACGCGTCGTGGATCGTGCTGATCCTGGCCGTCTGCTTGGCGCTGCTGCTCGCCGTACGCGGCCGGACGCCGCGCTTCGGCGGGCCGTTCGGCCGGCTGCCGGCCGTCCTGCTCAGCGCCGCGGCCGTCGGCGGCGTCGTCCATCTCGGGGAAGGCGTGCTGCCTGACGGCAGCTACCGCGGGCCGCTGCTGGCGCTGATCGCGTTCGCGGTGCCGGTGATCGTGCACTGCAACCGCCGGGTCAGGGTCGTGGCCCCCACGGTCTACCCGCCGGCTTGGACGGCGTACGTCGGCGCACTCGGTGATCCGCAGGTGCGACCGCTCGTCCGCCGCACGCCGAAGCCCAAGCAACCGGCGGCACCGCCCGCCAACCGGCTGCAGATCCCGAACCGCCCGCTCGCGGTGCTGCTGCGGACGAAGCTGGAGACGACCGCCGTACTGGATCCGGCCTCCCGGAGCACCAGGGCCGCCTTCGACACTCGGGGTGCTCGAGGCGCCGATCTGGGCTGGGACGCGCTGACCCCGCCGCTGCAACGGCTGCAGCCCGGCGACCCGCGGCAGCTCGGCCACTACACGATCACCGGCCGGATCGCGACCGGCGGCATGGGCACGGTCTACTACGCCGAGGAGATGCGCACCGGCCGCCCGGCCGCCGTGAAGGTCGCCGGATTCAGCGCCGGCTTCGCGCCGGAGGAGATGCGGGCCCGGCTCGTCCGCGAGATTCGGCTGCTCGGCGTCGTCCAGGTCTTCGGTGTCGCCAAGCTGCTGGACAGCGGGACAACGAACGGGACGCTGTGGGTCGCGATGGAGTACGTGCGCGGCCCGACGCTGGAGGAGGCGGTCGGCTCGCACGGGCGGTTCGCCAACACCGCATACCTGCGCTTCTTCGCCGTCCGGCTGGCCGAGATCATCGGCGACCTGCACGCCAGCGGGGTGATGCACCGCGACATCAAGCCGTCCAACATCATCCTGACACCCGACGGGCCGGTCGTGATCGACCTCGGCATCAGCATCATCGCCCAGGAGTCCGCCCGGCTGACCTCCGACGGGCGCATCATCGGGACGCTGTCCTACCTACCGCCGGAGATCCTGCTCGGCAGGCGGCCGACGCCGGCGGGCGACGTCTACGCCTGGGGCTGCGTCACCGCGTACGCGGCGCGCGGCGACCATCTGTTCAACGGGCCGGACGGGGCCGTACGGGCCCGCATCCTCGACGGGACCTGGGACGAGGGGGCCGGCACCGATCTGGAGCGTCGCGACGGCCGGATCGCCAGGCTGGTCAAGCTGGCGACGAGGACCGAGCCGACCCTTCGGCCCGAGGACGGCCAGCACCTTCTATCCGAGTGCCGCTCGGTCATCGGGAGGGTGTGAGCTGGGAGGCCCTGGCAGTACCAGGATCAACCCGACCTTCCTCAACGCCACCGGCTGCTGTTTGCTGATGACGGGCGGTCGCTCGGCACGCCATTCGTCGGTTGCGGAAGGGACGATCGTGGAATATCGGCGTCTGGGCAGTTCAGGGCTCCGGGTCAGCCGGATCGCGCTGGGCTGCATGAGCTTCGGCGACACGTCCCGGGGCTTCAGCCAGTGGTCCCTCGGCGACGAGGAGGCCCAGCCCTTCTTCGCCCAGGCCGTCGAGCTCGGCGTCACGTTCTGGGACACCGCCAACGTGTACGGGCTGGGCAGCTCGGAGGAGATCGTCGGCCGGGCGCTGAAGAAGTACGCCCAGCGCGAGGACATCGTGCTGGCCACCAAGGTGCACTTCAAGATGCACGACGGCCCGGGCGGGTCGGGGCTGTCCCGCAAGGCGATTCTGGAGCAGATCGACGCCTCACTGACCCGGCTCGACACCGACTACGTCGACCTGTACCAGATCCACCGCTTCGACCCGGACACGCCCGTCGAGGAGACCATGGAGGCGCTGCACGACGTCGTCAAGGCGGGCAAGGCGCGCTATCTCGGCGCGTCGTCGATGTGGTCCTGGCAGTTCGCCAAGATGCAGTACGTCGCCGAGCGGAACGGCTGGACGAAGTTCGTCTCGATGCAGGACCAGTACAGCCTGCTGTACCGGGAGGAGGAGCGGGAGATGTTCGGCCTGCTCGCCGCTCAGGGAGTCGGCAGCATCCCGTACACCCCGTTGGCAAAGGGCCGGCTCGCCCGGCCGTGGGGTCAGCACACCGCGCGAGGTGACGTCGATCCGGTCGGCCGCCGCTTCGACATCGAGGGCGACCAGCCGATCGTCGACGCCGTGCAGCAGATCGCCGAGGCCCGCGGGCTTCCGATGGCGCAGGTGGCTCTGGCGTGGGTGCTGAGGCACCCCGTCGTCACCGCCCCGATCGTCGGGCCGACCAAGCCGCACCACCTGAGCGACGCCGTCGCCGCCCTGGACGTCGAGCTCACCGAGGACGAGATCCGCGCCCTCGAGGAGCCGTACGTCCCGCACGTGCCGACCGCATTCTGACAGGGCGCCGGACTGCGGTCGGCCCACGCGTTACCCGGCTGAGATGTCGAGGATGTCTTCGAGGCCGCGCAGGTCCTCGGCGTTGCGGGTGTAGAGGGTGGCGCCATGTGCGTGTGCTGTGGCTGCGATCAGCAGGTCCATGACTCGGGCCCGCGGCTTCCGGCCGGCGTGCGCGACACGGGCGGCGAGGAGCCCGTAGCTCTCAGCGACCGACTCGTCCACCGGTAGCGGGTCGAAGCGGCGCTGCATGGCGCCCAGTCTGCTCAGCCGACGGGCCCGTACGACGTCGTCACGGGCAACCATCACGCCGAAGTGCAGCTCGGCCAGGCTCACTGCACTGATCGCCAGTTCTCCCGGGATCGGTGCCACGTCCTCGGCGATCAAGATGCTGGTGTCAAGGATGCCGCGGCTCAGCGTTCAGCCTTTCTCGGGAGAAGGGAGGTAGCACGTCGAGACGGGCGTAACCGGCGACTCAGTGTTCAGCCCAGGGATCGCGAAGATCGCCGTCAAGGCGATCAAGATCAGTTGCCAGCTCGCCATCGACCGATGTTCGGAAGAGATCAGTGATCTCCTCCCACTGGCGCCACCGGCGTGGGCGAACTGGACCCAGCAGTGCAGCCGGCCGCCCAGCGACGGTTATCGTCAAGCTTTCGCCGGCTTCCGCACGCCGGACCAGCTCGCTGGCATTCTGCCGCATCTCCCGGAGCCCAACTTCACTCGTCATGCAAACAGGGTAGCACTTGTGCTACCAGCGTCCGGCGCCGATCCCCATCGCCAGCACGATGACGTACAAGATCGCGTTGACAAGGCCCTGCCCGCTGGTGCTCACCCGAACCAGCCTGCCCCAGGTCATCTGATCTGGTGGACCGGCTGGCCGTGACCCCATGCAGCGTCAGCTGTCAGGGCTTGGGCGTTCAGCCGATGGGCAAGCGCAAGGCAGAGCCGATCACCGAGCGACAGGCCTTCGCCGCGCCGCCATCGGGCTGCCGCCCACTCGCCGTCAGCTTCAGTGACGTCTTCGATGACGACGCCATAGCTCGCGAGGAGCGCGCGCGACAACGACCAGTCGCGGCCGGCGCTGCGGACCAACTGAGCCACCTCGGCCCAGTTGGCCGCGCCGCATCGTGCGCCGTCGCTGAGGTGCGCCTCGACGACGTCGGCACCCGCCTCACCCTGCAGAAAGGCCAGGGCCGCGGATGCGTCCAGAACGACCGTCACGCGTCGTCCTCGACGGCCGCCGCGACGCGAGTCACGCGGCATCGTCCGCGTCGGACTGGGCGCGGCGCTCAGCAAGGAGCTCGTTGACGAGGTCCAGACCAGCCAGGTCGGCGCGTACTCGAGCCTTGAGTTGCTCCCGCGTCAGCAGCACGAGTCCGTCGGGTGCCTCGATCATCACCAGAGGCGTTCCCTCGCGAAGATCGGCTCGCTCGCGCACCTCTGCCGGCACCACGATCCGCCCCCGATCTCCCACCACGACCTGATACGTCCCACTCATCGTGTCACCGTACCACAGCATGGTCGGATGGGGGACGTCACGCCCTTCGGACGACCTTCAGGCCGAGCCAGCCGGCGAGGGAGGAGATCTCGGCGTCGATGTCGGCGCGCATGGCCCTGGTCAGCCGTACGTCCTCGTGTAGGGCGTTGACCATGAGAGTGCCGGCCTTGCGGTCTGCCCTGGCGTCCAGCTTGCCGACCAGCCGGTGGCCGTGCAGGACGGGCAGGGCGAAGTAGCCCCAGCGCCGCTGGGCGGCCGGCTTGTACATCTCCAGCACGTACTCGAAACCGAAGAGCGCCAGAGTCCGGTCGCGGTCATGGATCAGCCGGTCGAACGGCGACAGCAGCGCGGCCCGGCCGGTGAACGGTCCGTCGAGCGCGTCCGGGTCGGCTCGCCACTCGCCCTCGACGCCATCGATCGTCACCGGGACGCCGGCCGACCCGACGGAGAGCGGCTCGCCGGGCAGTGTGGTGCCGCGGATCCGCACCAGGCCGAGGGCCCGGAGCCGTCGCTCGTCGCGTCGCCGGCGCGCCTCGGCGGGGGGCAGCGGCTCGTACGGCGGGTAGACCCGCTCGGGAATGTCCCAGACCCGCTGCCGGCCGACGCGGCCGGAGATGGCGACCTCACCGCGAGCCGAGAGGAACTCCAGCATCTGGGTGACGTTGCGGTTGTTGGTCCAGCCGGTGGATCCCCAAGGCACCAGGTTGGTGTCGGGGATGGCCTTCGAGAGCAGCGGCCCGGTGTCGCGCAGCCGGGCGATCACGTCCCGCCGGAAGCGGTCGTTCACCTCGACCCACTCGCGTACGCGGTTGGTGGTCACATAGGCCGTGTCCTCGGGCACGTGCAGCGCCACCGCCGACATCGGCCGGACGAACGCCCGCAGCTCGAACAGCGTCCGGTCCCGCTCCAGCGCCTTGGTCAGGTCGGCCGGGTGGTAGGCGGGCCCGAGCCGGCTCCAGGCGACCAGGTCGGCATTCGGCGCGATCGCCGCCGTCGGGTCGATCTGCAGCAGTGTCAGCCGGTCCACCAGCTCGACCAGATCCGTCGGCCGATCGGCGTCGAGGAGCTGCGCCCGTACGGCGATCCGCTGCGCCTCCTCGCGGTCGAGCCAACGGACAGCCATGCGCCCGACCCTACTGAGAACCCGGCGGGTCCCTGAGGGGCCGCCGGATCGCCGGGCGCGTCATCCGAGAGCAGCAGAGCGTGCCGGCCGCGGCCTGGGACCGTACGGGAGATGAGCAGGACGCAGTTCCGGCGTCGCGACAGTACAGGATGAAAGGGTGCCCGATCCCGAGCTGATCCCCGGATTCGATCCGACCAGGACCAGGCGCGCCCTCGTCGTGCGCGGCGGCTGGGAGGGTCATCAGCCGGTGCAGGCGACGGATCTCTTCGTCCCGTTCCTGCGCGAGCGGGGCTTCACCGTGGAGATCGAGGACTCGCCGAGGGCGTACGCCGACGCACGTCGTCTCGCAGCCGTCGACCTGATCGTCCAGTGCGTGTCGATGAGCACGATCGACGCGGACGAGTTGGAAGGATTGCGTACGGCGGTCGCCGCGGGGACCGGGCTGGCTGGCTGGCACGGCGGGATCACGGCCTCCTATTCGGCCAGTCCTGGCTATCTGCACATGATTGGCGCGGTGTTCGCGGCCCATCCCGGCAAGCACCCGGACCAGCGGGTCGGCGATCAGTCCGACTACTACCTGCCGCACCGGATCACGATGCTGCCGAACGCAGCCCAGCACCCGATCACCGCCGGCATCGAGGACTTCGACCTGGTCACCGAGCAGTACTGGGTGCTGACCGACGAATACCTCGACGTGCTGGCCACCACGACCCTCGCCGCGCGGAACTGGGATCCGTGGCAGCGGCCGGTCGCTTCACCGGCGGTCTGGACCCGGCAATGGGGCAGGGGCCGGATCTTCGTCGCCACGCCTGGTCACCACGTCGACGTCCTGGAACACCCGTCCGTGAACCTGATCATCAAACGCGGCCTGCTCTGGGCCAGCCGCTAGCACCCAGGAGCCGGCCGGGCCGTTCCCAGCACGATCTGCCTGTCTCGTCGCGGTCGGGCGACCCAGCTCCGTGCGCTCGACGGTCAGCCTCACGATGCCAGCAGCCCGGTGACGGCCAGGATCACCGGCACCGAGCCGATAGTGGTGAGGAAGATCGTGTCGCGGGCCAGGATGACGCCGCGGTCGTAGCGGGTGGCGAAGACCAAGACGTTCTGTGCGGTGGGCAGGGCTGCGATGACCGTGACGGCGAGCAGGTCGCGGCCGGTCAGCCCGACCGCGTAGGCGCCGATCAGGTAGGCCGCGACCGGCTGGACGATCAGTTTGAGCGTCACCAGCGTGGCGACCTGGCTGATCGGCTCGCCGGTGCCCGGCAGCGGCCCGAGCCGCAGGGAGATGCCGTACGCCAGCAGCATGGCGGGCACTGCCATGCCGCCGACCAGGGCCAGCGGCGCGTGCAACGCCAACGGCAGCGTCATCCCGGTGACGGCCAGCACGAATCCGATCAAGGACGCCACCGCGAGCGGGTTGCGGAACGGCCGGCTGGCGCGCATCAGGAGCAGCCGGCGCCTGGACATGCCGGGACTGGGCACGTGGATGAGGCTGTCGAGCACAGCCAGCCCGCCCGGCTGCAGGATCAGCAGCTGGGTCAGCAGCATCGGCGCGATGAAGGCCGCGTCGCCCAACGCGTACGCGGCGATCGGCAGGCCGAGGTTGCCGGCGTTGACGTACGCCGAGCAGAACGCCATGATCACCGTCTCGCCGGCGGTGCGCCGCCAGCGCAGGCGCGCCAGCAGGACGGCGGTGGTCGCCGACACGACCACACCACCGATCGAGGCGACGAGGTCTGCCGACAGCAGCCGGTGGACGTCCGTACCGCCCAGGACCGTGATCAGCAGCGCCGGGCTGGCGACGTAGTAGGCGACCCGGTTGAGGACCCGCTGCGCGGTCGCGTCGAGGATCCCGAGCTGGGCCAGCAGGATGCCGAGCCCGACGATGAGGCCGATGGTGGCGAATCCGGCCAGCACACCGAGCACCTCATCGCTCCTTCAGCCGGAGGCTGCCGATCCTAACCTCCGAATCGGCCTGAGATCGCGCCGAGATGACGGTGTGCGTACCCGATTCAGCGCCAACCGAGCTCGGGAGCCAGGTCGCGGACGACGCTCTCCACGATGTGGGCGTTGTAGTCGACGCCGAGCTGGTTGGGGATCGTGAGCAGCAGGGTGTCCGCGGCGGCGATCGCCTCGTCCTCGCGGAGCTCGACGATGAGCTTGTCGGGCTCGCCGGCGTACGTCTTGCCGAATCGGGCGTTGCCGCCGTCGAGCCAACCGACGTGGTCGGTGCTGTTGGTCTCCCGCCAGAAGAGCTGGCGGTCCAGTTCGGTGGTGATCGGGAAGATGCTGCGGCTCACCGAGACCCGCGGCTCACGCCGGTGGCCCGCGGCCGTCCAGGCGTCCCGGAACCGCTGGATCTGCTCGGCCTGCAGCTGGGAGAACGGTACCCCGGTGTCCTCGGTGAGCAGCGTCGAGCTCATCAGATTGAGGCCCTGGGTGCCCGTCCACTCCGCCGTCGCCCGGGTGCCGGCACCCCACCAGATCCGGTCGCGCAGGCCGGGGGAGTGTGGCTCGACCCGGAGCAGGCCGGGCGGGTTCGGGAACATCGGCCGCGGGTTGGGCTCCGCGAAGCCCTGCCCCGCCAGTAGCTCCAGGAACACCGCGGCGTGCTCCCGGGCCATGTCCGCGTCGGTCTTGCCCTCTGCCGGGATGTGCCCGAAGTGGCGGAAGCCGTCGATCACTTGCTCGGGCGAGCCGCGGCTGATCCCGAGCTGCAGCCGGCCGCCCGCGATGAGGTCGGCCGCACCGGCGTCCTCGAGCATGTAGAGCGGGTTCTCGTAGCGCATGTCGATGACCGCGGTGCCCATCTCGATCCGGCTCGTCCGCGCGCCGATCGCCGCCAGCAGCGGGAACGGGGAGGCCAGTTGCCGGGCGAAGTGGTGCACCCGGAAGTACGCGCCGTCGGCGCCCACGTCCTCGACCGCCTCGGCCAGCTCGATCGACTGGATCAGCGCGTCGGACGCGGTCCGCACCAGAGAGTGCGCCGCCGGCGTCCAGTGCCCGAACGAGAGGAATCCGATCTTCTTCACGTCTGCCTAACGTCCGACCTCGCCGATGTCATTCCGGGCTGGGTAGGGGCTGGCCGGGACGCCTTTCGGGCCGCGCGATGAGCCGGCCGATCTGGGGCAGCAGGCTCGGGTCGATACGGTGGCCGCCGGGATGGGGGAGCAGGACGACATCGGCGCCCCGCTCCCTCAACTGCCCGGCCAGGGCGTCGGTCATGCCGGCCGGGATCATGGGGTCCCGCTCACCGTTGGAGATCACCACCAGGGTGCCGGTGAGGTCGGCGTTGGGCGGGTCGGCGTACGGGACCATGGCCGACAGCAGCACAGCCGCGCCGAGCAGTTCGGGTCGGTGGAGCAGCAGCGCGGTGGCCATGTTGGCGCCGTTGGAAAGGCCGACAGCGGTCAGGGAGCCGTCCTCGATCCCGTACGCGGCGCTGGCCGTCTCCACGAACTCGGCAAGATCAGTGGCCCGCCGGCGCAGGTCGTCCTCGTCGAAGACGCCCTCGCGGATCCGGCGGAAGAAGCGCGGCATGCCGTTCTCCAGCACGGCGCCGCGGACGGACAGCACCGCCGCGCCTGGGCAGAGCCGGTCGCGCAACGGCAGTAGGTCGTGCTCGTTGCCACCGGTGCCGTGCAGGAGGAGTAGCGGGGAGCCGGCCGACGACTCATCGGCGGGCAAGAAGACGTGGGGTCGTTCCAAACCTGTCTCGGCGTTCACGGGATGTCCGGGTCGAGTTGCAGCGGCGGCAACGAGGCGGCGATCTGCTCCCGGCTAGGCTCCAGCCACGGCGGCAGCTTGAGGCTGCGGCCGAGCTCGAGCAGCGGCTCGTCCACGGCGAAGCCGGGCACGTCGGTCGCTATCTCGAACAGCACGCCGCCCGGCTCGCGGAAGTAGATCGACTTGAAGTACTGCCGATCGAGGATCTCGGTGACCCGTACGCCGCGAGCGACCAGCTCCTGGCGCCAGAGCGTCATGGTCGCCAGGTCGGGTGCCCGGAAGGCCACGTGATGGACAGTGCCGCCGGCCTGCAGGCCACGGTCCCGCACGCCGGCGAACACGTCCACCAGTGCGCCCGAAGTGCCGCCGGCCATGCCGAACCGCGACCGATCACCCTCCTCGCCGGTCAGGCTCATGCCGAGCAGCTCGGTGAGCATGCCGGCCGAGGGGTCCAGCTGCCGCTCGGACAGCGTGATCGCGTGCAGCCCCCGTACGGCGTGCTCGGCCGGAATGTCCGCGACGCCGTCCCAGCCGGAGCGGGCATCACCCTTGGCGGCGATCAGATCGACCACCATGCCGTCCGGGTCGCGGAAGGTCAGCACCTCCTCGGTGTCCCGGCTGCGCGGCTCGTCGCTGTCGACCCCGAGCCGCTTAAACCGCTCGTGCCACCAGCCGAGTGAGGAGCCGGGCACGCTGAAGGCCGTCGCCGTCGTCATACCGGCGCCCTGCCGGCCTCGCGGCACGTCCGGCCATGGAAAGAACGTCAGCAGGCTCGACGGGCTGCCCTTCTCGTCGCCGTAGTAGAGGTGATAGGTGTCCGGCGCGTCGAAGTTCACCGTCTGCTTCACCAGCCGCAGCCCGAGCGCTCGGGTGTAGAAGTCGACGTTGGCCTGCGGATCGGTCGCGATCGCAGTGACATGGTGCAAACCGTGCGGTTGAACGGTGGTCACAACGAAGACTCCTCTCTGCGCCGGGCTTCGAGCAATTCACGCCCGAGTCCGAGTCGCCGCCGGCACTGACCCTCTCCAGCCTGCTTCATCGCGTCGTCAATCGCCAGACGTGGAACATGACGCGAGCGGCTCTCCACCGTGCTTCATGGGCTGGCTCAGGCGTCCAACTCCGACCTCAGGGCATTCAGCTCGGCGGTCAGGGCTTCCGCGAGCTCGGGGCGGCCGTCGAACCGGGCCGGCGTCGTCTGGAACAGCGCAACCCGCCAGCCGTCCGCGCCGCGCCGCCCGACCACGGTCTGGATGGCGTTGCGGTCAGGCACGATGTCGGTCTCGCCCGGCGGGACCATGCCGGCAACGGCGTGCAGGACTCCCGCATCGTTCCCTAGCCAGCGGACCGAGCGGACCTTGGTCACGTACGCCGCGGGGCGGTGGTCGGCGAAGATCCGACCCAACTCCGCGGCCACCTCGTCTCGACCGCTCATCTGACTGCCGTCGAACCCGATGACGAGGCCGTCGGTCGCGATCGGATCCGCCATCGCCTCTGCATCCCTGGCGTTCCAGCCATCGATCAGCCGGTCGTACAACTCCGTCAACGAGTCGGTCATGATCGACACTCTAGGAGCCGGCGCCGACCAGACACTCGCACCGCCGACCAACGCCCCTGTATGCCCACGGCGTCCAACTGCTCCGGCCCTCGACAGCCAGACGCAGACGCGTCAGCTGTTGCGGAACCACTCCGCCTTGCCGAGGTGCACCGGCAAGGGGGGTGGCGGGCTGGGCAGTCGATGGCGACCGAGCCAGGATTCGTCGGCCCGTTGTCGCTGCTCCAGGTCCAGCTGCTGGAGGAGGTGCTCGACCGCCGCAAGCACCGAGCCTTGGAGCATCCACAGGTCTGTCTGCCGTCGAGCGTCCACGTTGAGCAGCACCAGCTCGGTGAGCACCGCCCGCGTCTCTCGGACGATCTCCAGCGCGCGGGTCAACGCAAGGTCGACGCGATCGAGCCTGCCATTTCCGTACTCGGCGCGGACCAGGTCGCCGAACGCCAGCAGCGCGTCCGCCAGGTCGTCGAGCACGACGGCGAACGCTCGTTGCAGATCCGACCGGGACGACCGTTCCGAGCTGTCGTCCGGGGACGGCGCCTCCCGTCCGATCACCACCAGGAGTGCCCGCTCCGCCGTGAGGCAGCGCTCGAGCCGGTCGATCGCCGCCCGCAGTCCTTCGTGCACCTTGGCGACGGCCAGCGCGCGCGGATTCAACCGTCGCGCCTCCTCCGCCGCCGTCACGGCTGCGTTCGCCTCGTCGACTTCGCGCTCGATCTCATCGGTCCACCCGGACCAGGCCGTCATCTGCTCCGGATGCGGCGCCTGGCTGGTCAGGGTCAGCGCGATCTCGCGGACGAGCGCCGACTGGGAGCGGGCCAGCCGGCGCACGGCGTCGACGGCCCGGGCGTTCGGGATCGGAACCGGTACGAAGAAGCTGAAGGCGACGCCCACCGCCGTGCCGATCAGGGTGTTCCCGACCCGCACTTCCGCCGCGAGCTGTGGTGAGGAGACCGCCAAGATCAGCATCGCGCTGATCGGGGTTTCCAACGACTCCTCACCGAGCCGAAGCACCTTCGCGAGCACCAACGACGCGGCGATGACGGCGCCGAGGCTCCACCACGACAACCCGATCAAGATCGACAGGCCGACCGCGACGAGCACTCCGGTCAGCACCGCCCCGATGCGCACCAGACCCCTCTGCACCGTGCCGACCGTCGACGCCTGCACCACCAGCAGCGCGGTCAGTGGCGCGGTCAGGTCGAGGATGCCGGGGGAGATGGCGTTGGCGACCACGTAGGCGATGACGGCGGCGACCGTCAGCCGGGCGATGTGAACGGCGGCCGGTCGCAATCGGGCGGGTACGGCGCTCCAGGATGTCGGGTAGGCCGGCCAGATCCACCAGAGGAGCTGGCGCAGCGCTGAGCGCAGATACGCCCGAAGCCGGTTGAGCTGAGCCACCGTCCCAGTCTGTCTCCACCGGCAGGTGGCCGCTCACGTGCCGAGATGACCGGCATCGCCGCGGCGCGCGTCGCGTACGAGCTGCCGACCGTCCTGGCTTGGCCGTCGCAGCCGAAGGCTCGGGGCCAGCGGCCGTACTACGCGCGCTCCGATGTGCCGCGCTCGTCCGCCGGCAGCTGAAGCCGGTGCAGTGCTCGACCCTGCACCCTCCGTACGACGAGCTCGGGTGTTGTCGGCCCGACTCCTTCGACGCGATCAGGGAAGTCGAAGACCCCCAGGATCAGCTGCATCGGGTAGGCGGGCGCCTGAGCCAGCGTCTTGGTCGGCACTCCATCGAGCGCGAACGCCATCGAGCCCGGCCGCCAGTCGACGGCATAGGTGTGCCAGGTTCCGACGTCGATGCCGTGCGTGACGACGGAGAACTCCTCGGTGAGCGCCGGATCGCGGAAGCGGTGCAGCCCGGAACCTACAGCTGCGGCAGGTCGACCATCGTCGTCGGTCGCGACGGCGTCGCCGAAGACCTCGACGAGGCAGATCTCCCCGCATCGCTCCGGCTGGTCCTCCAGCCCCACCAGCCATGCCGAGAACATCGACCGCCGGTCGATGCGGGCGCGGCAGGTCACCGCGATGGTGCCGTACAGGGGTGTGAAACCCCACCGGGTCTCCTGCTGCTCGCGGACCACGAGACCACTCCGGAACGGTTGCTGGCCGCGGGTGCTGCCCACCGGACCGGACCAGTTCCCGCTCTGCACGGCTGACACCCGCAGCGGGCCCTCGTGCAGGTCAGGACACCACAGCGGCTGGTCTGGGGGGATTCGAAGATGCAGACCGTCGCTCTCCACCGTGTACGTCGCTGCCGCCGCGCTGAACGAGCTCCACGCCGGCAGGTACGCCGGTGTCCAGACAGCAGTCTCCAGGAGCCCGGCGTCGAAGCGCTCGTCGATTTCCGCTGGTCCCCACACCTGTCCAGTCCATCAGACGAAGTCTGCCGGCGCGCCGTGCCCCACGATGACGATCATCGCCAGACCGTCGCCGGATCCATCGCATCGGCTGAGCGCTGTCTGACGCCGGCGCTGATCGGGCGACAGACGGGCCACTAGGGTGTGGCGGGTGAAGCTGCGCGAGGAGCGGATCCGGATCCCGGGACCGGACTGCGAGATCCAGGCGATCGTCATCGAGCCGGTGGGTACACCGCGGCGCCAGGGCGTGCTCTACTACTCCGACATCTTCCAGCTCACGGAGTCGACGTTGCGTACGGCGCGCCAGCTGGCCTCGGCCGGCTTCATCGTGTGCCTGCCGGAGATCTATCCGCGAGAGCTCGCCGGCGTGGCCCTGGAGTTCGACGACGCCGGGAAGCATGCCGGACTGGCCGGCGCGGCTCATACCACGACTGCCCAGTTCGACGCCGACCGCGCTGCCGTGCTCGACCACCTCGAGCAGCGCGACGACATCGACGAGATCGACGCGGTCGGTTTCTGCCTGGGCGGTCACCTCGCCTTCCGCGCCGCGTTCGACCCGCGGGTCAAGGCGACGGTCTGTTTCTATCCGACCGGCCTGCACAATGGCGCCCTCGGCGCCGACGACGCCGGCTCCCTCGCGACGGCGGCCGGCATCGGCGGCCGGCTGATGGTCATCTTCGGCAGCAACGACCCGCACGTCCCGGCGGAGGCCCGGCTGCAGACCGTGTCCGCGCTGTACGCGGCCGGGCTGGAGCACCTCGAGTTGCACGTCTACAGCGGCGGTGAGCACGCTTTCATGCGCGACGTCGGTCCCCGGCACGACCCCGTGCTCACCGACCTCTCCCTGACGGAGGCGATCTCCTTCCTCAGCGCCCGCTGAGGGTTTGATGATCATGTTCACTCGTGCGACCAAGTTCGGGAGCCTCGACACGGAGCAACTGGGTGTCGTGAAGGAGACGATCTTCAGCACCGAGGTCGGCGGCACCGGCGAAAGGTGACTTGGGATTCACCGGGGCTGCCGGAGTAACTGGGCGACCGGCTGCGCAGGTAAGTCTCCCTGTTTCCCGGCCGCGAATTGCCGCGGTTTGGCTCCACGCCGAATACCTGTGCTCTGCGCCAGTTGCAACGGGCGCAACGTGCAGGAATCGGACGTGCACGTGAGAAATCACCAGGGAGGCACGGGCGTTGCCGGCCGTACCGGCCAAAAGTCATCTGTTATCGATTCGGTAACAGAATGCGGTGGGTGGCACCGCCGGGAGCATGATCGGCATCGGATTAGATGTCGGCAGAATCCAATAACCGATCGGGCCATCGACCTTGACATCGTCTGCGGATGGAGTCAGTGTGAGTCGACAATAGGTATTGATCGCCAGGTTCAGTTTTAGTAGGCAATCGACAGGGGGAGGAACGCGAGGAATCCTCGAGAGTGGGCAAGACGTCAGAAAAGGCACCGCGCGCCAGCGCCGTCGCCTTGGCAACATTCCGCGAGCACACCTATCGCGTCGCCGGCCTTGAGGAAATTCGCGGCGATGCCAGCCTGAACTCCTGGTTGGCGGACTCTCCCTTTTCGACAGCTCTCCCTGCTCAGCCCCCAAAGGTCGTGAGGCTGTGAAGGCCGCGGCGCGGCGCACTCTGCGCTACCGATACCGGCTGGTGGTGGCGATGTTGTTGGTGTCACTGCCGTTGATGGTTCTGCTGGCCGTGTTGCTGACCACGTCGGCGTCGAGCAGTTTGACGTCCCTGGCCGAGAGCCGGGGAAGCAGTGTCGCACGAGCGGTGACGCTGCGCCTGGAGGACTGGATGTCGGAGCGCCAGGAGAATTTGACAGTGCTTGCGGCCCGAGCAAGCGGAAGGCTGGCCGCCAACACGCACGGATCTCCATTGGGGGCGGTCGATCGCAATTACGACGATTTCTCCTCGATTTCGCTCACGGATTTGACGGGCAAGGTACTGGCCACCAGTGGCAAGGGCGGCAGCGTCAATGTCGCCGGACAGGAGTGGTTCCACACCGTGGTCACAGGTCAGCCGGTGGTGACATCGCCGGTCCGGCAGGGGAATGACATCCGGTGGATCATTGCCCAACCGGTATTGGATCGCAGCGACAAGCCCGTCGCCGTTGTGCTGGGCGATCTCAACCCGACAGCGTTGGCCGCCTTGCTCAATCCGGAGCTTGATCGGGGCAGCGATGTCGTCGCGGTCGACCGACAGAATCAGCTGATTTACAGCAGCGAGATGGGGGAGGTGGCCGACGATGCCGCGATGTTGGCGGCCGGTGCGCTGAGCACCACCGTCGACAACGACGCCACTCGGCAGGCGCTTGCCACCGGTGAGTTCGGCGTGGCGCGGTTCACCGATCCGGAGGGCCATGACGTCGTCGGCGGCTATGACGTGGTCGATGACCTGGAGTGGACAGTGCTGGCCTACGATCAGGCCGGCACGGTGCTCGCCCCGGTCACCGGCGAACGCGAGCGCGCGATTCTCATCGTCGCCATCGGAGTCGCAGTGGCGGTCGGCGCCGCTCTGCTCTTCGGTGTCTGGGAATCGCGCAAGCTGAGGCGCCTCGCTGACGACACCGCCGCCGCCAGCTCGGAGATGAATTCGGCGGCGGCGGAGTTGTCGGCGTCGTCGGATGAGTTGGCGGCGACGACGACGCATCAGAGTGCGGCGGTGACGCAGGCGACGGCGACGACGGAGGAGTTGGCTCGCTCCTCGGCGGCGATCGCGGACACGGTTGATGATGTGGCTCCCCCGGCCGCGGGGGCGCGGGGCAA